>JADMIO010792766.1_pt1 | contig 36366 bp, 41 predicted proteins | sample 8958161 | NCBI WGS metagenome assembly JADMIO01 (sample SAMN16585339, study PRJNA669376) | soil metagenome | isolation source: Crop rotation soil | place: USA: Cullars Rotation, Alabama | collected 2011
GGGGGCGAGGGCGGGGCGGCGCTGGCGGTGGGCGTGCTGGGCGGCAGGCTGAACGTGCTCGCGTCGCCGGCGTTCTGCGCAGCGGCGGGCGATCCCAGCAGCAGGGGCAGCGCCAAGGCTCCGCCGGCCAGCAGCGCGATCCTGCCCAAATCGATGTCCCTTGCGCCCATCATCCCTTTACCTTCACCTGCCGTCTCGCGGCGGCGCGCTGAATAGCGAGCAAATCCGCGCTGCGCCACCCGCTGGCTTGTCATCCTGCGACTTGTGCCCTGCGCGCGATAGCGTCATGGGAGGGCGATGAGCAATTCCCCGATCCATCTCGGCCAGACCAGCGCCTTGCCCGCTTCGCCCGAAGCCGCCGTGCTCGACTATGTGCCCAATCCGCGTATCGGCACGCTCTACCTCGTGCGCTTCGCCGCGCCGGAGTTCACCTCGCTTTGCCCGGTGACCGGCCAGCCCGACTTCGCGCACCTGGTGATCGACTATGCGCCCGGCGAGACGATCGTGGAATCGAAGTCGCTCAAGCTGTTCCTCGGTTCGTTCCGCAACCACTGCGGTTTCCACGAGGACGTGACCGTCGGAATCGGCCAGCGGCTGATGGACGAGATGAAGCCGAAGTGGCTGCGGATCGGCGGCTACTGGTACCCGCGTGGCGGGATCCCGATCGACGTGTTCTGGCAGTCGGGCGCGGCGCCCGCGGGGCTGTGGGTGCCTGACCAGGGCGTTGCCGGATACCGTGGGCGGGGCTGAGAAATCCCGTCAGCCGGTAACGCCGGCGGTCGCGGCATCGGCGGCGGCGATGATCTCGGCCGGATCGCAAGGCCACTGCAGATAGTCGGCAGCGCCGGCCGACATCGCCTTGACCATCTGGTGCGACGAGGCGTTTTCGGCATAGGCGATGATCTTGGCGCGAATGCCCGTTTCCTTCAGCCGTTCGGCGATGCGCTGGATCGCGCCCGGCTCGTCGGCAGCGAGTACGATCTGGCGACCGCTCTCGGCAGGGCCGGCGAGCTCGGCGGCAGTCTCGGCGATCGTCACCCCGCGGAAGCGGGCGAGCGCGTCCGCGAGGGCGGCGGAGCGGCGGCGATCCTGGTCGGCCAGAAGGAATTTGAGCCGTGTCACGGTTTTGTCTTTCGCGTTGGCTAGGAGCGATTGGCCCTAGTTCCGCACCTCGACCGACAGCACTGGCCCGGAGGGGGTAGTCCGGGCCAGCGTGCCTTGGTTCAAGGTGCCTCTGCGCGCCCGCTCGACGAACTCAAGGGGGAATGCGACGCCGAAAGGCTTATGCTCTATGGACGGCAGAGACATGTGCCCCAACCACAGGCCATGTTATTTTGCATTGCAGATCGCGACAAAATCTTGCGACTTCGCCCTGTTTGCGACTGGTTGTCAGACCGCCCAGAACGGCGGAGGCGCGTCGTCCAGCGAGCGGCGATCGCTCCGCCAGGAATGCGGCGAGGCGCCGAATTCGCTGACGAACCAGCGTGTAAAAGCGCTCGGCGAGGCATAGCCGAGCTGCTCCGAGACGGCAGTGATCGACTGTGCGCCGTCGAGGTAGACCTGCGCGAGTTCGCGCCGCACTTCGCCCAGCAGCGCGGCGAAGGTCGCGCCTTCGGCCTCGAGGCTGCGTTGCATCGCGCGCGGCGTGATGCCGAGCTGCGCGGCGACCGGATCGAGCCGGGCCTGGCCGTTGGGCAGCAGCAGGGCGATCGCGCGACGAACCCGGTCGCTCGCCGGACTGTCCTCGCGCGGCAGGGGCACGAGTTTCAGCAGCTGTTCGGCGTGATGGGCCATAAGCGGATCGGCATTGGGATTGGCAATGTCGAGGGCGCCCACCGGACAGGCGAAACCGTTGAACAGGCTGTCGAATTCCACCGGCGCCTGGAAGAAGCGCCGCCACGGCGCGGGGTCGGCGGGCGCCGGGCGCGTCAGGTGAACGGTCCCCGGCTGCCACTGCCCTCGCGAGGCGCCGGACAGGACGGTACAGCCCAGCGCGACTGCGAAATCGGTGATCTGGACCTTGGCGAATTCGGGCATGAAGCCGATCTTGATCAGCGCGGTGTCGGCGTGCTCTTCCAGGTCGATCGCGATGATGTCGTTCATGTGTCGGCGGTAGACGCTCAGCGCGCCGATCACCTCGCGGATGTTGGCCAGGCGATCGAGCAGCAGGGTCAACGGGCCGAGGCTGGCGAAGGATCGCGACTCGGCCATCAGCAGGCCGAAGTCCTCCCGCCCCGAACGCCGCGCCGACTGTTCGAGCAGGCGGACGACCACGCCGGCCGGCAACCGGTTGTCGGGATTTTCGAAGGAAGAGGTTGGAATCCCTGCGTGACGCAGCATCCAGTAGCCGTCGATCCCGACGTGGCTGGCTACCTCGAGGTAGACCGACAGGGTAACGGCGCGGATTTCGTGCATAGCCACCTCCGAGTGGCGACTGAGCGGGTTCTGCCCGGTTATTGCGCCGGCTGCAATGGACTCACTGAAAGACTGGGGCATCGGGATCGAAAGCGGCTGTGCGTCATTGCGGATTGGAGTAAGGTCCGGCCGAGCCGGGATTGACGCCGGGGCGATGTTCTTTCACATCGCGCGGCTTTCGCGGGTCAGCCCGCGTCGTTGAATTGGAGACCTCGGATGAAGCTGCTGCGTTGGACCATGGCCGGAGCCTCAGCTTACGTCATCTACAAGTACGCCATCGGCAAGAAGGCGCAGGGCGAGGACGTGTTCAAGTCGCCCGAGACCGCGAGCGAGCCGGTCGCGGCGGCGCCCAAGCCGAAGCGCGCGCCTAGAAAGCCTAAGGCTTAAGCACCAGGCGGATTGCCAGGCCGACGAGGCCGATCGCGGCGACGCTGCCCGCCCAGATCGCGACGAACCAGCCGAGGCGCTTGATCGCGCGCATCAGTGGTAGCCCTCGGCTCCGACCTTGCCGCGGAACACCCAATAGGCCCAGGCGGTATAGGCCAGGATGATCGGCACCAGCACGCTCGCGCCGACCAGCATGAACAGCTGGCTGGAGCGCGGCGCGGCGGCATCCCAGATCGACAGCCGCGCCGGGATCACGTTGGGCCAGATCGAGATGCCCAGGCCGACCAGGCACAGTCCGAACAGCGCCAGGGCCCAGAGGAACGGCTGGGCTTCCTTGCGCAGCTTGAGCGCGCGGTAGAACAGCACGGTCACCACCAGCGTCGCCAGCGGCACCTGGGCCGTCGCCAGCACGCCGGGGAAGGCCAGCCAGCGGTGGTGGTACTGCGCCTCCAGCGTCAGCGTCGCCAGGCTGATCGCGCCGATCGCGGCGAGCAGCGCGGCACCGAGCCAGCGGGCCTGGCGCACGACCTGGTCCTGCAGCGGGCCCTCGGTCTTCCAGTTGAGCCAGCAGGCGCCGAGCAAAGCATAGCCGACCACCAGACCCGCGCCGGTCAGCAGGCTGAACGGCGAGAGCCATTCCCACCAGCCGCCCGCATAGGCGCGGCCCGAGATCGTGATTCCCTGGAGCAGCGCGCCCAGCGCCACCCCCTGGGCGAAAGTCGCGACCAGCGACCCGGTGGTGAAGGCCAGGTCCCAGACCGCGCGGTGGCGCGGGTCGCGCCAGCGGAATTCGAACGCCACCCCGCGCAGCACCAGGCCGAGCAGCATCGCGATCAGCGGGGCGTAGAGCGCGGGCAGGATGATCGCATAGGCCAGCGGGAAGGCTGCCATCAGCCCGCCGCCGCCCAGCACCAGCCAGGTCTCGTTGCCGTCCCACACCGGCGCGATCGAGTTCATCGCCGTGTCGCGCTCGGGCCCGACCTTGAAGCTGGGGAACAGAATGCCGATGCCCAGGTCGAACCCGTCCATCACCACATAGGCGACGATGGCGAAGCCGATCACGCAGGCCCAGATCACGGTGAGGTCAATCATTTCGCGTCTCCCTCGATCACGGCGGGCGCCGGGGTGACGCCCGCGCTGCGGATCGGCGCGCCGTCGAGCCCGGTCTCTTGCGCCTCGGGCGGCTTCTTGGCGAGGTGGAACAGATACCAGACCCCCGCGCCGAACACCGCGAAATAGACCACTACGAAGGCCGCGAGCGAGGCCGCGACTGCGGGCGCGTCGAGCGGGGAGGCGGAATGGGCGGTGCGCAGCAGGCCGTAGACGGTGAAGGGCTGACGGCCCATCTCGGTTACCACCCAGCCGCACAGCACCGCGACGAAGCCCGACGGCCCCATCACCAGCGCGCCGCGATGCAGCCACGGCCAGTCGTAGAGCTTGCGGCGGAACCGCGCGAGCAGGCTCCACAGCCCGATCCCGACCATCGCGAAGCCCAGACCGACCATGATCCGGAAGGCCCAGAACACCGGCCCGACCGGCGGCTCGTCGGCGTCGGGGATGGTGTCGAGCCCGGCAAGCGGGGCGTCGAGGCCGTGCTTCAAGATCAGCGAGCTGGCGTTGGGAACCTCGACCGCATAGTCGACGCGCTTCTCCGCGCTGTTGGGAATGCCGAACAGGATCAGGGGGGCGCCGTCGGGGTGGCTCTGGTAGTGGCCCTCCATCGCCATGACCTTGGCCGGCTGGTGCTCCAGCGTGTTCAGCCCGTGCGCGTCGCCCGCCGCGATCTGCAGCGGGGCGACCAGCGCGGCCATCCACATCGCCATCGAGAACATCTTGCGCGCGCCGGGATTGGCACGGTTCTTCAGCAGGTGCCAGGCCCCGACCGCGCCGACCGCGAAGGCGGTGGTCAGGTAGGCGGCGAGCACGGTGTGGACCAGGCGATATGGGAAGCTCGGGTTGAAGACGATCGCCCACCAGTTCGGCCCCGGCACGAACTGGCCGTTGGCGGCGATCTCGTAGCCCTGTGGCGTCTGCATCCAGGAGTTCACCGAGAGGATCCAGAAGGCGGAGATGAAGGTGCCGATCGCGACGGCCAGGGTCGCGGTGAAGTGCAGGCCCTTGCCGACCTTGTTCAGCCCGAACAGCATCACGCCGAGGAACCCGGCCTCGAGGAAGAAGGCGGTCAGCACCTCGTAGGCCATCAGCGGCCCGATCACCGGCCCGGCCTTGTCCGAGAAGACCGACCAGTTGGTCCCGAACTGGTAGGACATCACGATGCCCGAGACGACGCCCATCGCGAAGACCACGGCGAAGATCTTCAGCCAGTAGCGGAACAGGTTGGCATAGACCCCCTTGCCCGTCGCCAGCCACAGGCCCTCCAGCACCGCCAGGAAGCTGGCGAGGCCGATCGAGAAGGCAGGGAACAGGAAGTGGAAGGAGACGGTGAAGGCGAACTGCGCCCGGGCGAGGGGCAGGGCCCAATCCTGGTCGATCATGCCTCAGCCTTTCGGTCGCTGCGGGTCGAGCCGCCCTTGCGCCCCGTCCTGAGGCCACGCAATTGCATTCTGTGCACTCCCGCTGGCGTCCAATGAAAGCGGCGCCGAAAACGGTGGCGGAACCAGCCTTTCGCTCGGCGGTTTTCTCGGCGAAGGGACGCTGCCAGGCGTCCCCCGCTCGGAGGACACAATCGATGCGCAGCCTTGCCTTTTCGCTGACCCTTGCCAGCGCCCTGGCGCTCGGCGCCTGTTCGGACAAGACCGAGGAGGCCGCCCGCGCCACCGCGGAATCAGCCAAGGAAGACGCCTCCGCTGCGGCGAGCGACGTGGTCCAGGATGGCGCCGAAGCGGTCGGCCAAGGCGCTGCCGCGGTCGGCAAGGCGGCAGAGAAAGCGGCCGATGCGGTCGGCGAGGCGGCTGACGACCTGCACAACAAAGTCACGAAACCCTCGCCCTCGCCCTCGGCCTCGCCGAGCGCCAACTAAGCGTCGCTTAGCGCGCAGCGGGAACGACGATGCGGCAACGCACGCCGGCAGGGTCGAAGTGAAGGTCGACCGACCTTATCCCGCCCTGAGCGACCAGCAGCCGCGAGCCGAGACCGCGCTTCTTCGGAGGCTCGACCGCCGGCCCGCCGCTCTCGCGCCAGGAGATGTGGATCTCGTCGCCGCTCGCGGCCCAGTCGATCTCGACCTTGCCGCTTTCAGTGGAGAGCGCGCCGTATTTCAGGGCATTGGTGCCCAGTTCGTGCAGCGCCATCATCAGCGGCATTCCCGCTTCCTCGGTGATCTGCGCCGGTGGCCCCCCGGCCTGTATCGACCCCTGCGGAAACGGTTCCATCGCCCGGTGCGCGACCTCGCTCACCTCGCACTGGCGCATCTGTCCCATTCCGAGCAGTTCGTTGGCCTTGACCAGCAGGTCCATCCGCGCCGCGAAAGCTTCGTAGAATTCCACCGGATCGGGCGCCTTGGCCGCGCGCGAAGCGAGGGCGCGGACTACCTGCAGCGCGTTCTTGGCGCGGTGCTGGAGTTCGGCGTTGTAGGCCTGGAATCGTTCGCTCTGTTCATTGAGTTCGAGAATCGTACGGCGCAGGATACCCCCGACCGCGATCATGAAACCGGCGGTCAAAAAGAACGCGATGAACAACACGATCCCGGGCAAGCCCTCGGTCGGGATCGTCGCGCCAAGCAGCCGGCGGGCGATGACCATGCTCAAGGCCGCCGTCGCCGCAGCATAGCGCCAGTCGAGGAAGATCGCGGCAAGCACGACTGCGGGCAAGAACGTGGCGAAGGGTACGCCGTTGGCGCCGCCGTCGGTGAACCAGCGGATCGCCGTAGCCGCGGCGAGCGCCATCACGACGAGCCCCGCCTGCAGCGCATGCGGCTTGCGGCTCACGATGGCGCGCTTGATGTCGTCCAAGCCGATCACTGCGGCCCCATCCCCGATTGCTTCGCGCTGCCTTTCGATCACGGAAAGCGCAGCCCCGTCAATCACGCAGATATGCGCCGGCAAGCATATCGTCCCGGTGAACCCAGGCATCCGGGCGCCTACGCATTCCGCGCCAAGCTTTCTCGAACCCCGCAGCCTCTTGGAGCAAGCCCATGGACCGCATCTTCACCGACATCGCTTCCAAGTGCGCCCAGATCATGGGGCAGCCGGCGGCCTTCATCGTCTCCAGCCTGCTGATTGTCGTCTGGGCGGTCAGCGGACCTTTCCTGAACTATTCCGACACCTGGCAGCTGATCGTGAATACCGCGACGACGGTGCTCACCTTCCTGGCGGTGTTCCTGATCCAGAACAGCCAGAATCGCGACGGCGCGGCGATGCAGGCCAAGCTCGACGAGATCCTCCGCGCGCTGGAAAACGCGCGTGAGGAATTCGTCGGGATCGAACACCTGACGGATGCGCAGATCGGCAAGATCCGCGACGCGCTGGAGGCCGACATCCGCTGCGCCCAAGGCAAGGACAAGACCGTGGGATCGACGGTGGAAGCCCTGCTCAAGCGGTACTGAGACGAGGCGAACTGCCGGTTCCCTCGGATCGTGGCGCGGCTGGAGCCGTTGATTCCTTGTCATGTACTACGCAGTTCGATGGCTTAGGGGCGAGGTGGTGGTCGGTGAAAGGACCTTTTCCGACCTGCTAGAGGCCAAGGCTTTCGCCAAGGACCGCCTCGCCGTCCAGAAGGTCCGCAAGGGCGCGACCGCCGCGGTAGTTACGGATACGGACGGCGTGGTCTATTTCCGCTTCGGCGCGGCGAGGGGATGATCGCGGAAAATATGTGATCCGGGCCGGGCAGGCCGATTGGTCGCAACGCCGGGGCGGTTGCACAGGCCCCGTTCTCGCCGCATCTTCCCCGCCTGGGCGGTTTGGGGCATGGGTCGCCTCAGTCTGAGGATAATGCATTATTGATTCGACTCGTCTGCGGCGAGCGGATCGCGAGAGGGATGACGATGGCCACGAACTACCAGCTCTTCATCGACGGCAAGTGGCGCGATGCGGCGGACGGCGTAACAATCCCTGCAATCAACCCCTACGACCAGACCGTTCACGCCCATATCCCGGTCGCCACTACCGGCGACGTCGAGGAGGCCATTGGCGCCGCCCGCCGTGCCTTCGACACGGTCTGGTCCAAGACCTCGCCCGGTGAGCGCGCCCGGCTGCTCAACAAGGTCGCCGACCTGCTCGACGCCGATGCCGACCGGATGGCGCTGCTCGAGACCACCGACAACGGCAAGGTGATCCGCGAGACCCACAACCAGATGGGCTATGCCGCGCGGATCTTCCGCTACTACGCCGCCTGGGCCGACAAGCTGCACGGCGACGTGGTGCCGCTCGACCAGAAGGACACGCTCGATCTGGCTATCCGCGTGCCCTACGGCGTCGTCGCCTGCGTCACGGCGTGGAACTCGCCGGTCGCGATTCTCACCAACACGCTGCCCGCCGCGTTGGCCGCGGGCAACTGCGTGATCCTCAAGCCGTCGGAGCACGCCTCGACCACCACGCTCGAAGTCGTGAAGCTGTGCGAGGCGGCGGGCTTCCCTGCGGGCGTCGTCCAGGTCGTTACCGGCGCGGGCGAGGTCGGCGCGGCGTTGACCGGCTCGACCCAGGTCGACAAGATCTCTTTCACCGGCAGCCCCGGCGTGGGCCGGCTCATCGCGGCGAAGGCCGGCGTCAATCTCAAGCCGGTGACGATGGAACTGGGCGGCAAGAGCCCGAACATCGTGTTCGACGACGCCGATTTCGACCGCGCGCTGATCGGCGCACTGGCGGGCATCTTCGGCGCCACCGGGCAGACCTGCATCGCCGGCTCCCGCCTGCTGGTCCAGCGCGGAATCTACGACCGCATGGTCGAGGGCCTGGCGGCGCGCGCCGCGCAGATCCGCATGGGCGATCCGCGCCTGGCCGAGACCGAGATGGGCACCGCGGCCAACGAGCCGCAGTTCGCCAAGATCCTCTCGTTCATCGAAACCGCCAAGGGCGACGGCGCCCGCCTGGTCGCCGGCGGCGGCCGGGCCGAGGGTCCGGGGCTGGACAAGGGCTTTTTCATCGAACCGACGATCTTCGCCGACGTCGGGAACGATATGAAGGTGGCGGCCGAGGAGATCTTCGGCCCGGTCCTGTCGATCATCCCCTTTGGCGACGAAGAGGAGGCGGTGCAGATCGCCAACGACACGCCCTACGGCCTCGCCAGCGGCGTCTGGTCGGAGAACATCACGCGTTGCATGCGGATGATGCGAGCGATTAATTCGGGCGTCGTCTGGGTCAACACCTACCGCGTCGCCGCGCCCCAGGCGCCGTTCGGCGGCATGAAGGATTCGGGCTTTGGCCGCGTTCGGGGCGAGGCGGGGATCCTTGAATTCACCCAGACCAAGAACGTCTTCATCGATTTTTCGGGAGACCGCCGCGATCCCTTCTCGATGAAGTTCTGATCCAATTCGTTGAATACCTAGCGATACGGAGCATTTCTTAACCATTATCATGCGAGGCGAGCAGCTGCGTATTTTCCCGGAGCTGCCGCCTTGTTCGATATCCTGCTTTGCATTCGTGACGATCACGACCTGCGCCTGGTAGCGTTGGCGGCGGCGGTCTGCCTCCTGTCGACGATCACCGCGGTGCTGATGCTGCGCCAGTCGAACCGCTCGCGCGGCGTCCTGGCGCGCGGTTGGACTATCGCTGGCGGCGTGGCGGTCGGCTTCGGCATCTGGGCGACCCATTTTATTGCCATGCTCGGATACGACCCAGGCTTCATCGCCGGGTACAAGATCGACCTTACGGCGGGCTCGCTGGCGATCGTTCTGGCTACCACGGTTGCCGCATTCCTCGTCGCGGCGGTCCACCGGGGGCGGCTGGGCCTGCTCGCGGCGAGCATCATCGCCGGCTCCGGCTTCGCCACGATGCACTATGCCGGAATGGCGGCGCTGGAGATGCCGGCGGAGATCGTATGGCGTCGCGACTATGTCGCGCTGTCGGTAATCCTGGCGATCGTTCCGCTCTATCCGGCGCTGTCGCTGGCGGTTTACGGCAGTACCTGGGGGAAGAGCGTCGGCGCGGCCGCGCTGATGACCGGCGCGATCGTCGGCCTCCACTTCAGCGGCATGACCGCGATCCACCTGATTCCCGCGCGGCTGGGGAGTGAGGGAGCGCTGCTTTCGCCCAGTGCCATGTCGGCGCTGATCGGCGGCGCTTCCTTCATTCTGCTGACGCTGTGTCTCGGCGGCTGGACCGTCGCCCGCCGCACCCGCGCCGCTATCGTATCGCGCGAGCGCGAGCTGAGCGTGCTGGTCAAGGGCATTTCCGATTGCGCGATCTACATGCTCGATAGCGAGGGCCGGGTCGCCAACTGGAACGCTGGCGCCCAGCGCCTGAAGGGCTTTGCCGACGACGAGATCATCGGAACCCCGATCGCCCGCTTCTATCCCGCCGAGGAAGCCGCCAAGGCCGATTCGGCGCTTAGCACGGCCGCTGCCGCCGGCAAGTTCGTCGGCGAGGGTTGGCGCCTGCGCAAGGACGGCTCGCGGTTCTGGGCCCATGTCACCATCGAGCGCTTCAGCGACGACGCCGGGCGCCTGCTCGGCTTCGCCAAGATCACCCGCGACATGACCCGGTTCAAGGAAGACCAGGACCGGATCGAGGAGGCCCGCCTGCACCTCGACGCGGCGCTGGAGCACATGCACCACGGTCTGTGCCTGTTCGATGCCGACGAGCGCCTGGTCCTGCGCAACCGCCGCTTCGCCGAGCTGTGGAACCTTCCCGAGGACAGCTGCCCGCCGGGCACCAGCCTGATGGAGATCGCCCGCGCCGCCATTGCCGCGCGCTCGGGCGGCGAGGCGCCGCAGGAGCGGCTCGACAACATGCGCGATATGCTCAAGGCATCGCTCGCCGATCCGAGCCTGCCCGCGGTGGTCTCTGAATTCGGCGAGGACTTCGTCGTCTCGATCTCCAGCCGCGCGCTGCCCGACGGCGGCTGGGTGACGACCTTCGAGGACTTTACCGAGCGCCGCCGTTCCGAGGCCAAGATCGCCCACATGGCCCTGCATGACGGCCTGACCGGCCTGCCCAACCGGACCAGCTTCAACCGCTGGCTCGACAAGGAGATCGACCACGCCAACGCCAAGAGTGCGCAGGTGGCGATGATCGCGATCGACCTCGACCGCTTCAAGGAAATCAACGATTCGCAGGGTCACGCCGCCGGCGACGAAGTGCTCCAGCGGATCGCCGCGGCCCTGTCCGACCGGATCGCGGACGACGAGATCGTCGCCCGGCTCGGCGGCGACGAGTTTGCCGTGGCCAAGCACTTCACCGATCCGCACGACCTGGCCGATTTCGTCGCCCGCGTCGATTCCGCATTCGGGGCCGAGATCGGCGCGCAGGACGGCATCGCCGTGGGCGCTTCGATCGGCATCGCGCTCTACCCCGCCGACGCGGCGGAGCGCGAAGCCCTGCTCAACAACGCCGACCTCGCGATGTACCGCGCCAAGGGCAGCGTGACGGAACATATCTGCTACTACGAGCCCGGCATGGACGAGACCGCGCGGCACCGCCGCCAGCTCGCCAACGACCTGCGCCAGGCGCTCGCCCGCGACGAGCTCAGCGTGCTCTATCAGCCGCAGCGCCTGCTCAAGACCAACGAGATCAGCGGCTACGAGGCGCTGATGCGCTGGCACCACCCGCGCCTGGGTTCGGTCTCGCCCTCCGAATTCATTCCGATCGCCGAGGAAACCGGCGAGATCGTCCGCCTGGGCGAATGGGTTCTCCGCACCGCCTGCGCCGAGGCCGCCACCTGGGCCCGGCCCGACAAGGTCGCGGTCAACCTCTCGCCGGTCCAGCTGCTCCAGCCCGACCTGCCCGAGACGATCACCCAGATCCTCATCGACACCGGCCTGCCCGCGCGCCGGCTGGAGCTGGAGATCACCGAAACCGCGATCATCGCCGACAAGGTCCGCGCGCTGCACACCCTGCGGCGGATCAAGGCGCTGGGCGTCAGCGTGGCGATGGACGATTTCGGCACGGGCTATTCCTCGCTCGACACACTCCATTCCTTCCCGTTCGACAAGATCAAGATCGACAAGTCCTTCCTGCTCAAGGCCGAGGACAACGAACAGGCCCGCGCGATCATCCGCGCCGTGCTCGCCCTAGGCAAGAGCCTGGGCATTCCGGTCCTCGCCGAGGGCGTCGAGACCGAACTCCAGCTCGACCTGCTGCTTGGCGAGGGCTGCGACGAGGCGCAGGGCTATTTGTTCGGCCGGCCGGGCCAGGCGCCGGGGGCGAAGGGGGAGGAACTGCGCGCGGTGGGGTGAGGATTTGGAGTGTTGCCGGCTGATAGCGGAGTTTCCGGTTACGACCCGATTGGAACATCCATCCCATCCCTACACTTCCGTCGTCCCTGCGCAGGCAGGGGCCTATCGCAGGCTCACGTCAATACGCTGCCGCCGCGCAATATACGCGAAGTCGGGATAGGCCCCTGCCTGCGCAGGGGCGACGGCTGGTACCGCAAGCTCGACTACAACAGCCGCGTCCGCTACCCCCCAATACGCCATCCAGGGCAAGTAGCGAAAACCCATAGCTAACCCCGCAATATATCGTCATGCCGAACGCAATGCTGGACCGCCCGGCTTTGGGAGCAAGCTCGGAGGGTTTCACGCGAAGATCGCGATGAAGAAAACCGCGAAGGCGAAGGGTGAGCGCAGGCCGCGGCCGTCTTGCATGGTTCCGAAAGTAGGCTCGATAGAACGCCCGATCCGCCCCCGCGCGCCTTCGCGCCCTTCGCGTGAAACCGGCCAAGGCTGCATGGCCAGCAAAACCATTTTCCTACACCGCTAAGACCTGCGACGATCGGGATCGCTCCTTGAAATCGTCGATCCGCAACCTGTCGCGGAGCCGCCGCAGCAACGGACCATGGCGAGTGCGACCATTGGGACCATTCGCGGGTGGGGTGTGGCCTTAGCCCACGACAAAAGCGCCATCCATACTGCTATTTGCCGCCCCGACAGCGGACGTTCTTGATAGCTCTGCGCGAGAGCATCTCCCTTCCAGGGGAGGTGCTGGGGCGGCGTTCACGCCAAACATCTCATCGTCATCCCCGCCTGCGCGGGGATGACGACTTGTGGTGCAAAGGCGAAAGACTGCTCGCCCCTCAATTCTTTTCCGCCAGCAGCGCCTTGGTCTGCGGGCTGGTCCAGTCGTGTTCACCCAGCAGGCGCCAGACTTCGCGGCCCGAGGCGTCGTAGTAGACGCTGGTGGGCAGGGTGCCGCTGCCGTAGGTGCCCATCAGCTGGTTCTCGGGGTCGAGCCAGGGTTCCAGCCTGGTCACGCCCTTGCCCTTGAGGAATTCGGCGACCTTGGCGCCGCCTTCCAGGTCCTGGCTGACCGTCACCACGCGCAGGCCATCCTTGGCGAGCTGGTCGAGCTGGGGCAGCTCGACCACGCAGGGCGCACACCAGGTGGCCCAGAGGTTGACCAGCACCGGGCCCTTGAGGTCTTTCAGGTTGAGCGTCTTGCCTGCCGGGTCCTTGAAGGTCACGTCGGGCAGCGGGTTGCCCTTGTACATCCGGTCGAAGGCCTCGGGCGGGGCGGCCTTGGCTTTCGGTGCGGGCGAGGTGCTGGCCGAAGCCTGCGGTTGCGCGGGCTCCGCGCTTTGCCTATCGCAGCCGGCGGCCAAAAGGCCAAAACCAAGGATCACGGAATTGAGCGCGCGGGACGATAGCAAGACAGGCTCCAACAGCATGTGGGGCGGGAGGTTCGCCGAAGGGCCCTCGGCGATCATGCGCGAGATTAACGCCTCGATCCCGTTCGACAAGGCACTGTGGCGCCAGGACATCGCCGCCTCGAAGGCCCATGTCGCTATGCTCGGTGCCTGCGGCATCGTCGCGGGCGAGGATGCGCTGACGATCGTCGGTGGGCTAGAGCAGGTCGCGGCCGAGTACGAGGCCAACGGCGTGCCCGAGGACTGGAGCCTCGAGGACATCCACATGACGACCGAGAGCCGGCTGGCCGAGCTGATCGGCCCGGTCGCCGGGCGGCTCCACACCGCGCGCAGCCGCAACGACCAGGTGGCGACCGACTTCCGCCTCTGGGTCCGCGATGCGATCGACCAGGCCGATGCCGGCCTGGAGGGGCTGCAGCGCGCGCTGGTCGAGCGGGCGGGGGAGCACGCCGACTCCATCATGCCCGGCTTCACCCATCTCCAGACCGCGCAGCCGGTCACGCTGGGCCACCACCTGCTGGCCTATTACGAGATGGTCCGCCGCGACCGTTCGCGCTTCGCCGATGCGCGGGCGCGGCTCAACCAGTGCCCGCTCGGGTCGGCGGCGCTGGCCGGGACCGGCTTCCCGATCGACCGACATATGACCGCCCAGGCGCTCGATTTCGCCGGGCCGACCGCCAACAGCCTGGATTCGGTGTCCGACCGCGACTTCGCGCTCGACTACCTGATGGCCGCCGCGCAGACCGCGCTGCACCTTTCGCGCCTGGCCGAGGAGTTCATCATTTGGGCTAGCCAGCCCTTCGGTTTCGTCGCGCTGCCCGACAGCCTGTCGACCGGCAGCTCGATCATGCCGCAGAAGAAGAACCCCGACGCCGCCGAACTGGTGCGCGGCCATTCGGGGCGGATTTCGGGCTGCCTGGTCAGCCTGATGATGACCATGAAGGGGCTCCCTCTGGCCTATTCGAAGGACATGCAGGACGACAAGCCGCCGGTCTTCGAGGCTGCCGGGCTGCTCGCGCTGTCGATCGCGGCGATGACCGGCATGGTCGCCGAGACCCGCTTCAAGACCGAGCGGATGCGCGGCGCGGCCGAGCTTGGCTATGCCACGGCGACCGACCTGGCCGACTGGCTGGTCCGCCAGGCCAACATCCCGTTCCGCGAGGCGCACCACATCACCGGCGCTGCGGTGAAGCTGGCGGAGAGCCGGGGGATTGCGCTCGATGCGCTGCCGTTGGGTGATTTGCAGGCGATCGACGCCCGCATCGACGAGCGCGTCTTCTCGGCGCTCTCGGTCGAGGCTTCGGTCGCCGCGCGCGCCAGCCATGGTGGAACCGCACCGGCCGAGGTAAGGAAGCGCGTAGCCGAAGCGCGCGACGCGCTGGGCCTGGAGTGATGACGATGCGTTACGCCCTGCCTCTCGTGCTGATCCTGGCCCTGTCGGCCTGCGGGGTAAAGACCGATCTCCAACCCCAGGCCGGCGACAGCCTGCCGCCGGCGCCCTATGGGCGGGTCGATACCCCGACCTCGGCGCAGTTGCTGGCAGCCCCGGCTCAGGCAGCCCCGGCACGCTCGATCGAGCTGCGCCAGCGCTCCGAAGAACGCGCGGACGATCCCTTCGATCTGCCGCCGCCATAAGATTTCCATTCCCCTCGTCATTGCGAGGGGCGAAGTCCCGCGGCAATCCAGGGCGGTAGCGCACTGGGCCCTGGATTGCTTCGCTCCGCTCGCAATGACGAAATGGGTCAATTGAGTTAGAAGCCGAAACCGATGGACCATTTCGAACTCAGGAACGGCGTGCTCCACGCCGAGGACGTGCCGCTGACCACGATCGCCGAGGCGGTCGGAACCCCGGTCTACGTCTATTCGCGCGCCACGCTGGAGCGCCACGCCCGCGTCTTCCGCACAGCGCTCTCCGCCCTGCCGCGCTATCACATCGCCTTCGCGGTGAAATCCAACCCCAACCTCGCGGTGCTCAAGGTGCTGGCCAAGGAAGGCTACGGCGCCGACGTCGTCTCCTGGGGCGAGATGGAGCGCGCGCTGGCCGCCGGAATGCCGGCCAGCGACGTGGTGTTCTCGGGCGTCGGCAAGACCCGCAAGGAGCTCGCCCAGGCGCTGGAGGCCGGGGTCGGCCAGTTCAACCTAGAGAGCGAGGAGGAGGGCCACGAGCTCGCCGCGATCGCGCAGGGGCTGGGTTTGCGCGCCGTGGCAACGCTGCGGGTCAATCCCAACGTCGATGCCAAGACCCACGCCAAGATCTCGACCGGCAAGGCCGAGAACAAGTTCGGCGTGTCCTATGACAAGGCCGCGGAGATCTACGCCAAGCTGTCGGGCCTCGCCGGGCTGGAGATGCGCGGCCTGGCGGTCCACATCGGCAGCCAGATCACCGACCTGGCACCAAGTCGCGCCGCCTTCGTCAAGATGGGCGAACTGATGGCCGATATCCGCGCCGCCGGCTTCACCGTCAGCCACATGGACCTCGGCGGCGGCCTCGGCGTGCCCTACAAACTGGGCGAAGTCCTGCCCGAACCCGCCGAATACGGCGCTATGGTGGCTGAGGTCACCCAGGACTGGGACGCGACGATCATGTTCGAGCCGGGCCGGGTGATCACCGGCAATTCGGGCGTGCTCGTCACCGAGGTGATCCGGGTGAAGCCCGGCGTTTCCGCGCCTTTCGTGGTGGTCGACGCGGCGATGAACGATCTCGTCCGTCCGGCGATGTACGAAGCCTGGCACGATTTCGTCGCGGTCCGGCCCACTGGCGAAACGATGCTCGCCAACATTGTCGGCCCGATCTGCGAGACCGGCGACACATTTGCCATGGGACGCGAGATCGACGTCGTAAAAGCCGGGGATCTGGCGGTCTTTCGTACCGCCGGCGCCTATGGCGCGACGATGGCCAACACCTACAACAGTCGCGCGCTGGTGCCCGAGGTGATGGTCGACGGCGACAAGTGGGCCGTGGTCGCCGAGCGGATCGAACCCGCGACGATCCTCGCCGCCGAACGCGTGCCGGAGTGGCTCGAATAGTATGATGGTTGACCTACGGTCGCCTTCGGCTCGGCACGGTCGGACTGCGGACGCTTCGCGATGATCGATTCGCTCCCGCTCTTCCATCGCATCGCCGGCCGTCCGGTGATCGTGCTGGGCGAGGGCGAGGCGGCCGAGGCCAAGCGCCGCCTGGTCGAACGTGCCGGCGGGCTGGTGTGCAATGAGGATGAGGCAGGCGCGCGCCTCGCCTTCGTCGCGCTCGACGCGCCCGAAGTGGCGGCCGAGCGGCTGCGCTCGCGGGGGGTGCTGGTCAACGTGCCCGACCGGCCCGAACTTTGCGACTTCACCGTGCCCAGCCTGCTCGACCGCGCGCCGGTGCTCGTCGCGATTGGCACCGGCGGTGCCTCCGCCGGGCTGGCGAAGGCGCTGCGGTTGCGTCTGGAACGGATGCTTCCGGCATCGCTCGGGCCGCTTGCCGCCATGCTCGGTCAGGCCCGCGGGGCGCTGCGCCAGCGCTGGCCCGATCCCGGCGACCGCCGCCGCGCGCTCGACTCGGCGCTGGGCGAGGGCGGGGCGCTCGATCCGCTGCGCGACGGCGACGGAAATAGGGTTGACGAATGGTTAAAGAGTGACGGGCAAGTTATTCTTACCAATGCGGAAATTGTGCTGACTTCAGACGATTTCGAGGATCTGACCCTGCGGCAGGCGCGCCTGCTCGGGTCCGCCGATCTGATCGCCCATGAGCCCGCCGTAGCCCCCGATATCCTTGATCGGGCGCGGGCCGATGCGGCGCGGTCGGTAATCGCCGAAGGCGCAGCAGCGCCCGATTATCCCGGGCTCGTGGTGGTGCTCCGCCGCCCCCGATGACGCTCCATAGTGGATGCGACTTTAGTGGAATTCATGTGAAACGTAAAATAGCCTTCGGAAAACCGGAGGTGAATATTGCAAATATTTCAAATCTTGGAATCGATCATTGTGCTCGTGGAAAGCTTTTCTGCGAGTTTTTCAGGATTTTGGTCCTGGCACCAGGTGGTTTCATCTGATGACAGGATTATCCTGCTGATGGTGTTTCTTTACGAAATCATGCCGCCGGTGACCGCCAACTAGGATCGGACGCCTAGAACGCGCCGCCGGCCAATGCGTCGATCGCGCCCTGCAGGATCACCGCCGCCGCCGCCGAATCGATCCGCTCGGCGCGCTTGGCGCGGCTCATGTCCTGGTCGAGCAGGCCGCGTTCGGCGCCCACGGTGGACCAGCGCTCGTCCCACAACAGGATCGGCAGGCCCAGCCCGGTTTGGGGCGCCGCCAGGTTGCGGGCATAGGCGCGGCTCGCCTGGGCGCGCGGGCCGCCCGTGCCGTCCATGTTGAGCGGCAGGCCGAGGACGATGCCCTTGATGCCGCGCTCGCGGATCAGCACCGCGAGCGCGGCCTTGTCCGCCCCGAACTTGCCGCGCTTGAGCGTCTTGCCCGGCGAGGCGAAGCGCCAGCCAGCGTCGGCGAAGGCCGTGCCGATCGTCTGAGTGCCGAGGTCGAGCCCGAGCAGCCCGCCGCCCTGGGGCAGGGCGGCGCGGAAGTCCGGCGCGGCTTCGACGATCAGGCTGGCTTCCATGCCGCCACCCTGCGCGCGAAGTCGGCCCTGAGGTTCGCCCAGAACAGCGGGATATCGTAAATGTGATAGTTGCCGCCGGGCAGGACATAGGCGCCCATGTCCGGTCCATCGCCGATCGAAAGGAAGCCGTCTGGACGGCAGGTCGCGGGGACGGCGCCCACGATCAGCGTGCCGCTCTTCACGTCCTTGTCGGGCTTGAGCGTGCCGAGGTTGGCGCCGGCCGGGGCGCTGCCGCCGATCCCGCCGGTCAGCGGGTTGGAACAGAGGAACTTGCTGCCCCCCGGCGACCTGCCGTCGAGAGCCGGGCGCCGGGCATAGGCGGCCAGGGTCATCGCCGGATCGGCGGGCTCACCGTAGCTCAGCCAAGAGATCACGCAGCCGCTCTGCTCGGGGGCGGCGCAGGCCGGCAGGCCGAGCAGCGGCAGGTCGTGGTCGAGCGAAACCGGCCAGCCGATCACGTAGGCAGCGGCGATTCGCTTCGCCAGCGGCCTAGTTCCAGAAAGTTGGCCGGCGATCTTGTCCTTGAGCAGGCGGCGCAGGTGATAGGCCCCCTGGCTATGCCCGACGAGGACGATCGGTTGGCCGTCCGGGACCTGGGCGAGGAACCGGTCGAAGGCGGCGGCGACGTCGCCATAGGCCAGGTCGAGCGCTTGCAGGGCCTCGGGCTTGTCACTGAGGAGGGCGCCGAAGGTCGCCTGGCGGTAGCGCGGCGCCCAGAGCTGCGCGGCGCCGCCGAACGGCGAGGCGAGGCCCTGGACGAAGGTAGCCGCCAGATCGCGCGAGGGCTGGTCGGCGATCGGCGCGTTCCAGCTCGCCTTGTCGATATACGAGGTGGGGTAGACGAAGAACACCGCCGCGCCGACGGGCTGGGCGGTGGTGCCGGCCGGGTTCCAGCGCGCCGGATCGCCGGCCAGGCCGGGGCGCGAGATCCACAGCGCAGGGTCGGCATAGGTATCTGCGGCGACGGCCTGCTGCGGCTGGAACGCCTTGTCGGGCACCAGCGCGATTTCGGTCAGCTTGTCGGGCCAGGTGCGCAGCGCGAACATCGCGGCGATGACCAGCACTGCGAGAACCGCGATGAGATAAAGGAACTTGCGGGCCATTGCTCAGGAGGTCTCCAGCGGATCGTTGCGCGCCGACTGGCGCTCCAGCGCGATCTTGATGAGCGCCACCAGCGGATCGGCCAGCGCCAGCCCCAGGATGCCGAACAGCGCCCCCATGATGAGCTGCGCGCCGAGCACCAGGGCGGGGGCGAGATCGACGGTCTTCTTGGCGACCATTGGGATGATGATGTTGCCGTCCACCGTCTGGACGACGAGGTAGACGACGATGCAGTAGATGCCCATGTCGGTGCCGCCGGAGAAGCCGACCAGGATCATCAGCGCGCCCGAGATCGGCGCGCCGATGTTGGGCAGGAAGGCGAGCAGCCCGGTCAGCAGGCCGAGCAGGGCGGCCATCGGCACGCCGTAGACCGACAGCAGGATCCAGGTCGCCACGCCCTCGATGGCCATGCCGAGCAGCCGCCCGGCGAGCAGCCGGCGCAGCGACTTGCCCATCAGGTTGACCGTCTCGTGGAAATAGGCCCGGCTCGCCTGGGGCAGCATCCAGGCCAGGCCGCGCTGGTAGAGCCGAGGCTCGGCGGCGAAGTAGATGCCCAGCACGATGATCAGGAACAGCGTGGTCACCGCCCCGATGATCCCGCCGACCGCGCTGGTCAGGTAGGACACCCCGCCGATGGCCTGCTGGACATAGCCCTTCACGTCGTTGACCTCGATCACGATGCCGTGCCCGGCCAGCCAGGCGACCACGCGCAGCGCCTGGGCTTCGACGATCTTGGGGAGGGCGGCGGCCTGGGCGGCGATCTGGCTGCCCGCGAACATCGCCACCCAGACCAGGAAGGCCGCGGTCAGCACCATGACGATGCCGACCCGCCAGGCGCGGCCGATCGGCAGGATCCGGCCGAGCAGCCGCGCCCCGCCGTCGACCATCGCGCCGAAGACCATGCCGCCGAAGATGATCAGGAGCGGCTTGGCCATCAGTATGGCGAGGGCGAACAGCGCGGCCATGCCGATCCAGACGAAGGCCTTGCGCGCTTCGCTGCGGACCATCGGGTCGGCGATGTCGCTAGGGCCGGCACGCTTGAGCGAGGGGCGGCGCGCTGCGGGCTTCTTGTCCTCCATCGTTACCTCTCCGGCTGGCCGATCTCGGATTTGATGGTCTCAGGCTTGACGATCTCGGGCCGCAGGCTGCGCCAAGCACGCTCGCCGCGCAAGGCGCGCCACCACGACAGGGGATTCCAGCCCTGCGTGCCGTCCTGCGAGAAGGTTATGAATTCGGCGCGGCCGCCGATGCTAGACAGCGGCACCGGCCCGCCGAGGCCGCGCTCCCACAAGGGCGCGCGGCTGTCAGCCGAATTGTCGCGGTTGTCGCCCATCAGGAAGACGTGGCCCGAGGGAACCGTGATCTCCTTCATGTGGTCGAGCCGCTGGTCGGCGTGATCGACGATGCGATAGGTCGCGCCGTTGGGCAGGGTCTCGCGCATGGTAGGCAATTCGCAGACGATCCGGCCTGAGGGTTCGCGGATCTTCATCGCCGGATAGTCGCCGCCGGTGCAGGGATCGTGCTCCTCGGCCGACGTAAGCGCGTCGAGGGGAACCTGGGTCGGCGGCTCGATCTGTTGGGGCACCGGCTTGCCGTTGAGCACGATCTGGCCGTCGACCACGGCGATCCGGTCGCCGGGGAGGGCGACGACGCGCTTGATGTAGTCCTCGTCCGAATTGGGCGGCACGACGATCACCACGTCGCCGTATTCGGGCGTGGCCGGCCAGATCCGCGCGGTGCTGCGCGGCAGCAGGTGGAACGAGGCGGAGACCCACGACCAGCCGTAGGGATACTTGCTGACGATCAGCCGGTCGCCGGTGAACAGCGTCGGGACCATTGAGGGGCTGGGGATGTAGAAGGGCTTGGCGACCAGGCTGTGGAAGGCGAGCACCGCCAGCAGCATGAGCACCAGGCCGCGCAGTTCGGCCAGCCAGTCGATCCGGTCGGACTTTGCGGAAGCGGCAGGTTCGACCGGCTCGGCCTGTTCGGACTTCACATCGGACGTCACAGGGGCCGCGCCTCGATGATCACGAAGGCCTGGGCCCAGGGATGATCGTCGGTCAGGGTCAGGTGGACCACCGCCTCATGGCCGGCGGGAATGAGCGAGGTGAGCCGCGCCGCCGCGCCGCCGGTCAGCGCCAGGGTCGGCGCGCCGCTCTTCATATTGACCACGCCGATGTCCTTCATGAACACCCCGGCCTTGAATCCGGTGCCGACCGCCTTGGAGAAGGCCTCCTTGGCGGCGAAGCGCTTGGCGTAGGTGCCGGCGCGGGTGAAGGGGCGCTTGGCCGCCTTGGCGCGCTCGATGTCGGTGAAGACGCGGTTCTCGAACCGCTCGCCGAAGCGGTCGAGCGAGGATTGGATCCGCTCGATGTTGCAGAGGTCGGAGCCGATGGCGATGATCACTGCGGCCTCACCGCGCCGCGTCCATCAGGTCGCGCATCCGCTTCACGCTGGCCTCCAGCCCGACGAAGATCGCTTCGCCGATCAGGTAGTGGCCGATGTTGAGTTCGGCGAGCTGGGGAATGGCGGCGATGGGGGTGACGTTCTCGTAGGTCAGGCCGTGGCCGGCGTGGGGCTCGATGCCGTTCTTGGCGGCGAGCGCGGCCATGTCGGCGATGCGGCGCAGTTCGTGGGCCTGGGCCTCGCTGCCCGGCTCGGCGTGGGCATATTCGCCGGTGTGGAATTCGACCACCGGCGCGCCGAGGCGCAGCGCGGCTTCGAGCTGGCGGACCTCGGGGGCGATGAACAGGCTGACGCGGATCCCGGCGTCGGTCAGGCGGCTGACGATCGGGGCGAGGCGGTTGTGCTGGCCGGCGGCGTCGAGCCCGCCCTCGGTGGTGCGCTCCTCGCGCCGCTCGGGGACGATGCAGGCGGCGTAGGGCAAGTGGCGCAGCGCGATCTCGAGCATCTCGTCGGTCGCGGCCATTTCCAGGTTGAGCGGCAGGCTGGTTGCCTCCTGGATGCGGCGCAGGTCCTCGTCGCGGATGTGGCGGCGGTCCTCGCGCAGGTGCGCGGTGATCCCGTCGCCGCCGACCGCCGCGACCACTTCGGCGGCGCGCACCGGATCGGGATGCTCCCCGCCGCGCGCGTTGCGGATGGTCGCGACGTGGTCGATGTTTACCCCGAGGCGCAGCCTGCTCACGGTTTCGCGCGGCTCCCCGGCTTGATCGCGGGGGTCGCCGCGAGCTCGGCCGGAACCTCGTCTTCGGCAAAGGTGGGGAAGTTGATCGCGATCAGCGGATAGAACGGCACGCCGAGGTCGGCGGCTCCGGCCGAACGGTCGACCAGCGCGGCGGCGGCGACCACCTTGCCCCCGGCTTTCTCGATCGCCTTGATCGCCTCGCGGCTTGAAAGCCCGGTCGTCACCACGTCTTCCACCATCAGTACCTTTTCGCCCGGCTCCAGGGAGAAGCCCCGGCGCAGCTCGAAGGTTCCCTCGGGCCGTTCGACGAACATCGCCTCGCGCTCCAGCGCGCGGCCGACTTCCTGGCCGATGATGACCCCGCCCATCGCGGGCGAGACGACCTTGTCGATCTCGCGGCGCAGCTCGCGCGGGAGCTTGCCGACGAGGGCGATGGCCAGGCGCGCGGCGCGGGCCGGATCCATCAGCACGCGCGCGCACTGCAGGTAATGCGCGCTGTGGCGACCCGACGAGAGCAGGAAATGGCCTTCGAGCAGCGCCTTGCTCGCGCGGAACTCGGCGAGAACCTCTTCATCCTGCATGCGGAAACAAACCTCCTGAAATGGGCCGGCGGGCGGGCCCGGGAATCAACTGGGCGCGCCGCCTATCGCGGTTTTGCGCGGCGTCGCAACTGTCAAAAATATCCCCTAGAGGCGCTTGAGACTGCGGGCAAGCGCGCGTATAGGCCAGCCGGAATCTGGCTCCCACCACGGCGGGAGGGGGCATGTTTTCTCTCGCCGCCAATGGAAAGCGAAAGCAATAAAATCATGAATTTCGGAGATATTTTCCGGACCGCAGGGCGCAGCGCCAAGGCTGCCGGTCTGTCGTTGGCGCTGCTCGCGGCGCCGCAGCTGGTTCACGCGCAGAACATCCAGGGCAATGCCCAGGGTGCCCAGGTTCCGGCGGCTCCTGCCCCCGTGGCTGGTCCGTCGGCTGCCGGTGCGGTGACGCCCGATGCCGCGACCAAGGCGGTTCCGGACCAGGTCGCCGCGCCCGCCCCGGTGCCGGCTCCCGTCGAACTCTCCGCCGCCGAGAAGGCCCGCACCGCGGTCGCTCCGGGCGGTTACACTCCGATGAAACCGACCCCCGGCATCGGCATGCCCGTCGACAGTGGGATTCATCTGCAGGAACAGTTCTCGCCGAACGGCGAATACGCGCTGAAGATTCACAACCACGTGCTGATCCCGCTGATCTTCGCGATCGTGGTCTTCGTCTTCCTGCTGCTGGCCTGGGTTATCGTTCGCTACAACAAGCGCGCCAATCCGGTGCCTTCGAAGACCAGCCACAACACGCTGATCGAAGTGATCTGGACCCTGGTCCCCGTGCTGATCCTGGTCGGCATCGCGATCCCGTCGATCGACCTGCTGGCCAAGCAGTACAAGCCTGCGCCGGCGAAGGCCCTGACCATCAAGGCCACCGGCTACCAGTGGTACTGGGGCTACACCTATCCCGACAACGGCGGGTTCGAGGTGATCTCTAACATGCTGTCGAAGGAAGACGCCGACAAGCGCGGCGAGCCGCACCAGCTGGCCGCGGATTTCCGCATGGTCGTTCCTGTGGGTGAGCAGATCCGCCTGCAGGTGGTTGGCGCCGACGTGATCCACTCGTTCGCCGTGCCTTCGCTGTGGTTCAAGATCGACGCCGTCCCCGGCCGCATCAACGAACGCGTGTTCTTCGTCGAGAAGCCGGGCGTCTACTACGGCCAGTGCTCGGAGCTCTGCGGTGCTCGCCACGGCTACATGCCGATCACGGTCGAGGCCCTGCCGCGCGACAAGTTCAACGCCTGGGTCCTGACCCAGGCCGGCGGCAAGATCGACGGCCTGCCCGAAGCTCCCGCCGCTGCGCCTGCCGCTGCCGTTGCCGCTCCGGCTGCCCCGGCCGCTGCCGGTGCCGCTCCGGCCGCTACCCCTTCCGCTTCGCCGGCTCCCGCCGCCTAAGCCCGCAAGAAAAACTTAAGGCAGACACATGGCAACGACTGCTCCCGACACCTTCCAGGCTCACGGCGACGCGCACGGGCATGGGCATCACGACGCCGATCACAAGCCGGCGTTCTTCGCCCGCTGGTTCATGTCCACCAACCACAAGGACATCGGCACGCTCTATCTGATCTTCGCGATCATGGCCGGCATCATCGGCGGCGCGATCTCGGGCATGATGCGTTTCGAACTGGCTGAGCCGGGCATCCAGTATCTGGGCACCTTCGCTCACTGGTTCGGGATCAAGAACCCCAGCTTCGACCAGACGCTCCACCTGTGGAACGTGCTGATCACCGCGCACGGGCTGATCATGGTGTTCTTCATGGTTATGCCCGCGATCATCGGCGGCTTCGGCAACTGGTTCGTGCCGATCATGATCGGCGCGCCGGACATGGCCTTCCCGCGGATGAACAACATCTCGTTCTGGCTGACCGTCGCGGGCTTCGTCAGCCTGATGATTTCGCCGTTCATGCCGGGTGGCACGGGCAACGGCGCCGGCACCGGCTGGACCGTCTATGCTCCGCTCTCGACCTCGGGCTCGCAGGGTCCGGCGGTGGACTTCGCGATCTTCTCGCTCCACCTCGCGGGCGCCGCTTCGATCATGGGCGCGGTCAACTTCATCACCACGATCTTCAACATGCGCGCGCCGGGCATGACCCTGCACAAGATGCCGCTGTTCGTGTGGTCGGTGCTGGTCACCGCCTTCCTGCTGCTGCTGGCCCTGCCGGTCCTGGCCGCGGCGATCACCATGTTGATCACCGACCGTAACTTCGGCACGACCTTCTTCGACCAGGCCGGCGGCGGCGATCCGGTGCTCTACCAGCACCTGTTTTGGTTCTTTGGCCACCCCGAAGTCTACATCATGATCCTGCCCGGCTTCGGTATCGTCAGCCAGGTAATCTCGACCTTCTCGAAGAAGCCCGTCTTCGGCTATCTCGGCATGGCCTATGCCATGGTCGCGATCGGCGTGGTCGGCTTCATCGTCTGGGCCCACCACATGTATACGACCGGCCTTTCGGTCGACACGAAGATGTACTTCACCGCCGCGACGATGGTCATCGCCGTGCCGACCGGCGTGAAGATCTTCTCGTGGATCGCGACGATGTGGGGCGGCAGCCTCGAGTTCAAGTCGCCGATGGTCTGGGCGATCGGCTTCATTTTCCTGTTCACCGTGGGCGGCGTCACCGGCGTGGTCCTGGCCAACGGCGGCGTCGACGACGTGCTGCACGACACCTACTACGTCGTCGCGCACTTCCACTACGTGCTGTCGCTGGGTGCGGTCACGGCGCTGTTCTGCGGGTTCTACTACTGGTTCCCGAAGATGAGCGGCCGCTGGCACTCCGAGCTGCTGTCACACCTGCACTTCTGGGTGTTCTTCGTCGGCGTGAACCTGATCTTCTTCCCGCAGCACTTCCTGGGTCTCCAGGGCATGCCGCGCCGTTACCCGGACTATGCCGAGGCCTATGCCCACTGGAACTGGGTCTCGACGCTGGGTTACAAGATCATGGCCGCTTCGATGGTGATCTTCTTCATCAACGTCTTCTACTCGCTGTTCTTCGGCAAGAAGGCGGAAGGCAACTACTGGGGCGAAGGCGCCACCACGCTCGAGTGGACGCTGTCGAGCCCGCCGCCGTTCCACCAGTTCGAGACCCTGCCGGTCATCGACGACAAGGCTCACCACTGAGCCTAGGCGGAAACGAACGAGGAAGACCCCGGGTGAGAGCCCGGGGTTTTTCTTTTCCCATCACTTCGTCATTCGAGTGTAGCGAAGCAATCCAGGACCAAGTGCATTGCCGCCCTGGATTGCCGCGCGGCTTCGCCGCTCGCAATGACGGGCGGGGGATGGATAGCTTTCGGGAAGCTTGGCGTGCGATTGCGCTTTCTCCCCGCGCCGCCCGCGCCTATAGGCCGCCGCACATGGCCGCCGCGAACACCCTTCCGCTTCCCGCCGAATGGCGCGATTTCTTTGCCCTGACCAAGCCGCGGGTGATGAGCCTCGTGGTCTTCACCGGACTCTGCGGCCTGCTTGCCGCGCCGGGACATATCAAGCCGGTCTTGGGCTTCACCGCGATCCTGTGCATCGCGGTCGCCGCCGGGGGTGCCGCGGCGCTCAACCAGTGGTGGGAAGCCGACATCGACGCCGGTATGAAGCGGACTGCCAAGCGTCCGCTGCCCGCCGGCAGGATGGACCGAACCTCGGCCCGGGACTTCGGCGGAGTGCTCTCGGTCTTCGCGGTGTTCCTGATGGGCTTCGCGGTGGGCTGGTTGCCTGCGGCGATCCTGGCGCTGTCGATCTTCTACTACGCCGTCGTCTACACGATCTGGCTCAAGCCGCGCACTCCGCAGAACATCGTCATCGGCGGCGGAGCAGGGGCCTTTCCGCCGCTGATCGGCTGGGTCGCGGTGACCGGCGACATCACGCTGATGCCGGTCCTGCTGTTCGCGATCATCTTCATGTGGACCCCGCCGCACTTCTGGGCGCTCGCGCTGTTCGTGCAGACCGACTACGCCAAGGTCGGCATCCCGATGATGCCGGTGGTGGCGGGCGAGGCTTCGACCCGCAAGCAAATCCTGATCTACGCCGTGCTGCTGCTGCCGTTGACGCTGGTCCCGTGGTGGATCGGCGGGACGGGCGCGATCTACGGTTGGTCGGCCGCCGTGCTGTCGTCGGTATTCGTGGCCTACTCGGCGCGTGTCGGCCTGCGTCGTCGCAGCGGCCCGGACGATTTGATGAAGCCGGAGCGCCAGTTGTTCTATTTCTCGATCCTCTATCTCTTCGCGCTGTTCGGCGCGCTGGTTGCGGATCGCTGGCTGCTGGGGCAGGGGACTTGACCATGACCGAACCTCTCGACTCGGAAGCCCAGCGCAAGCGCATCCAGCGCAGCCGCAACCTCGTGCTTGGCGTGCTGCTCGGCGCCTTCGTGATCCTCGTCTACGCGATCTCGATCGCGAAGATGGGCTGACGTGGCGCAGCCTGCCAGGAACAATGCTCGGGTTGGGCTGATGGCCGCGGGCTTCGCCGTGGCCATGCTCGGCCTCGGCTTCGCTTCGGTGCCGCTCTACCGGCTATTTTGCCAAGTCACCGGCTTCGAAGGCACCACCCAGCGCGTGACCGAGGCCCAGGCGGCCCAATTCTCGGCGACTGGCACTGACATGTCGATCCGCTTCGACGCCAATGTCGAGCGCGGGATGCCCTGGTCGTTCAAGCCCGAGCAGACTATCCAGCAGGTCCAGCTCGGCGGGCGCAAGATGGCGATCTATCTTGCCCGCAACGACAGCGACAAGCCGGTCACCGGCCGTGCCACCTTCAACGTCGAGCCCGAGGCGGCGGGCAAGTACTTCAACAAGGTCCAGTGCTTCTGCTTTACCGAGCAGACCCTACAGCCCCACCAGGAAATGCGGATGCCGGTGGTGTTCTTCGTCGATCCCAAGATCAAGGACGATCCCGACGCCAAGGACATCGAGCAGATCACGCTCAGCTACACTTTCCACGCTCTTTCGCCCGAAGCCGCGAAGGCTCTGGACCAAGGCAAGTCGGGCGGTTAAGGGCGCATCCATAACATCGCCGGCGGCGTGACCGTCGGACCAATCGCAAACAGGGATCCAAGCGATCATGGCCGGTACCAAGAACCACGATTTCCACATCCTGCCGCCCGATCTGGTGCCGCTGCTGACCACGATCGGCGCGTTCACCTTCACGACCGGCATGGTGCTGTTCATGCACAAGATGCCCGGTGGCCACGTCGTGCCCTGGGCTGGCCTGGCGCTCCTGCTGGCCTCGATGTGGCAGTGGTTCACCAAGATCGTGCGCGAAGCCCATGCCGGCGATCACACCCCGGTTGTCCAGCTGCACCAGCGCTACGGCATGATCCTGTTCATCGCCTCCGAAGTCATGTTCTTCGTCGGCTGGTTCTGGGCCTTCTTCGACTTTTCGCTGTTCCCCTCGACCATCTCCGAGGTCGTCGGCGGCCAGTTCCCGCCCAAGGCGATCGAAGCGGTCATGGATCCGTTTGACCTGCCGCTGCTGAACACGCTAATCCTACTCTGCTCGGGCACCACCGTGACCTGGGCCCACCATAGCCTGATCCATGGCGACCGCGATGGCCTGAAGAAGGGCCTCTGGGCCACCGTGCTGCTCGGCCTGCTATTCACCTCGATCCAGATGTACGAGTACGCCCACGCGCCGTTCGAGTTCGGCAAGAACACCTACAGCTCGGCCTTCTACATGGCGACCGGCTTCCACGGCTTCCACGTGATCGTCGGTACGATCATGCTGATCGTCTGCCTGAAGCGCACCTACAACGGCGACTTCACCCCCAAACAGCACTTCGGCTTCGAAGCCGCCGCCTGGTACTGGCACTTTGTCGACGTCGTCTGGCTGTTCCTGTTCGTGGCGGTCTACGTCTGGGGCGGCTGGGGCTACCCCATCCATTGATCGGGCCGATCCACTGATGTCGGACGGCACCAGCCAAGACACGAAGGGGCAGCCGAGCATCGCTTCGGCTGCCCTTTTCGGTTCCTGCCCGCGCTGCGGTGCGCGAAGCCTGTTCGCCGGTTCGGTCGCGCAGTTTGCGGAGAAGTGTTCGGCCTGCGGGCTAGCCTTCCGCGAGTTCAACGTCGGCGACGGCCCGGCGGCGTTCCTCACCCTGATCATCGGCGCGCTGATCACCGGCTTGGCGATTTGGTTGGATGTGAAGTGGCATCCGCCGTTCTGGGTCCACATTATGCTGTGGGTGCCGATTACCGCCGCAGCGGTGCTGTGGGGCCTGCGCGCCGGCAAGGCCGCTCTGCTGGCCGCTGAGTTCCAGCGGAACGCGGGCGAGGGGCGGTTGAGGGACTAAAGTTCTGCTGCGATCGAGGCCCCAGCCTAGCCCAAGCCCCGTCTGTCCTGAGCTTGTCGAAGGACCGTCTTTCCCTTCGGACTTAAGCGCTCACCCCAAGAACAAGAACAGTCCTTCGACAAGCTCAGGACGGACGGGTTAGGTTGTGAAGATGCTGCGACGTTTGCCGATAGTCCCCACGCTGATCGTCCTGGCGGCGGTCGCGGTGATGGTCCGCCTCGGCTTCTGGCAGATCGACCGGATGCATCAGAAGGACGCGCTGCTGGCGCGTTATGCCACGGCGGGCGCGATCTCGGCCGAGGTGCTCTTCCCGCAGGGCGACGCCGCGGCCGAGCCGGTGCTCTATCGTCGCGCGCGGATCGCCTGCCCCGCGGTATCCGCCGTCACCTCGAAGGCCGGCGCCAACCGGGCCGGCGAATCGGGGCAGGCGCATTACGCGACGTGCAAGCTGGCCGGCGGCGGATCGGCGGAAGTCGTCTTGGGGTGGTCGCGTGATCCAAAGTCGCCGACCTGGGGCGGGGGGCTCGTCACCGGCGTGATCGCCCCGGGCCCGCGCCTGGTGGCCGATCCGCCGCTCGCCGGGCTGGAGGCGAACGCGCGGCCCGATCCGTCCTCGCTGCCGAACAACCACTGGTCCTATGCGGTCCAGTGGTTCCTCTTCGCTGCGGTCGCGGTGGTGATCTACCTGCTGGCGGTGCGGAAGCGGCTGCAAGGGAAGTAGACAGCGAGTTTAACGCGAACGCGCTCCGATTTCGCTATTTGTGTCAGCCGCGAGAATGAATTGGGAGCCTGCGGCGCCGAGGGCCTTCTTCGCGTCTTCGCGGTTTCGCGTGAACCATCCTTCCGTTCCGCTTCGCTTGCACCGAGCGCCGCCCCCGGCTAACCGCGCCCGCATGGAATATATCAGCACCCGCGGCTCCGCGCCGTCGCTCGATTTTGCCGGCGCCACCCTGGCCGGGCTCGCTTCCGACGGCGGGCTCTACGTCCCGCGCGAGTGGCCCAGCTTCTCCAAGGACGAGATCGCCGCGATGGCGGGGCTCCCCTATGCCGAGCTCGCCGCGAAGATCATGGCGCCCTTCGTCGCCGGCAGCCTCAGCGAAGAGCGGCTGCTCGAGCTGTGCCAGGCCGCCTACGGCCGCTTCGCCCATGCCGCCGTTACACCGCTCAAGCAGCTCGACGAGCAGCAGTGGCTGCTGGAACTGTTCCACGGGCCGACGCTGGCGTTCAAGGACGTCGCGCTGCAGCTGCTCGGCCTGCTGTTCGAGGAATTCCTCAGCCGCGGCGAGCAAAACCTGACGATCGTCGGCGCGACCTCGGGTGACACCGGCTCGGCGGCGATCGACGCCGTGGCGGGCCGCGCCAAGGTGGACATCTTCATGCTCCACCCCAAGGGGCGCGTTTCGGACGTCCAGCGCCGCCAGATGACCACGGTCCTGGCGCCCAACGTCCACAACATCGCGATCGAGAACGCGACCTTCGACGATGCCCAGGCGGCGGTGAAGCGGATGTTCAACGACACGGCGATGACCAGCCGCTTCAACATCGGCGCGGTCAATTCGATCAACTGGGCGCGGCTGATGGCCCAGGTGGTCTACTACTTCGCCGCCGCGCTCCAGCTCGGCGCGCCGCATCGCGCGGTCGCCTTCTCGGTGCCGACCGGCAACTTCGGCGACGTCTTCGCCGGCTATGTCGCGCACAAGATGGGCCTGCCGGTGGCGCAGTTGATCGTCGCGACCAACGTGAACGACATCCTCCACCGCGCGCTGTCGAACGGCGACTATTCGCAGGGCACCGTCACCCCGACCGCCGCGCCCTCGATGGACATCCAGGTCTCGTCCAACTTCGAGCGCCTGCTGTTCGACCTCGGCGGCCGCGACGGCAAGGCCCTGGCCGAGCAGATGGCCGGCTTCGAGGCGACCAAGGCGATGCAGCTGACCAATGCCCAGCGTGCCAGTTTGAGCAAGGGGGGCGCGGCCGAGCTGTTCACCAGCGCCCGCGCCGATGCCGACGACATGGCCCGCGCGATTCGCTGGGCCTGGGAAGCCAGCGGCGAGCTGCTCGATCCGCACACCGCGATCGGCCTCCACGCCGCGCGCGCCTTCGGCCTCTCGGAAGAGATCCCGGTGGTCACGCTGGCCACCGCGCACCCGGCGAAGTTCCCCGACGCCGTCGAGCGCGCCACCGGCCACCGCCCGTCGCTCCCGGCCCGCGTCGGCGACTTGTTCGAGCGCGCCGAGCGCTGCGCCGACCTGCCGGGCGACTATGCCGCGATCGCCGACTACGTCGCCGCCCACGCCGTTCCCAAGGGCTGATGGCGCAGCTTGCCGAAAGCCCGCTGATCCTGGCCGGCGAGGGCTGGGCGGACTACGGCCTGGTCGACAGCGGCGACGGCCGCAAGCTGGAACGCTACGGCCCGCACCGCTTCATCCGGCCCGAGCCGCAGGCGCTGTGGCTGCCCCGGCTGGAGCGCTGGAAGTCCGACGGCGAATTCGTCCCCGCCTCCGACGACGACGGCGGCGGGCGCTGGCAGTTCGCCAATCCGGTGCCGCAGGAGGGCTGGCCGCTCGCCTGGAACGATGTGGCGTTCACCGCGCAATGCACCCCGTTCCGCCACCTCGGCTTCTTCCCCGACATGGCCCCGGTGTGGGGCTGGATGGGCGAGCGCCTAGCCGGCAAGCCCGAGGCCGCGACGCTCAACCTGTTCGGCTATACCGGGGTCGGCACCCTGGCGCTGTCGGCCTATGGCCCGGTTACCCACGTCGACGCCTCGAAGAAGTCGGTCGCCCAGGCCCGGGCCAATGCGGCGCTCTCGGGCATGGAACAGCGCCCGGTCCGCTGGATCGTGGACGACGCCGCCAAGTTCGCCGCGCGCGAGGTGCGCCGCGGCAAGCGCTATGACGGGATCATCCTCGATCCGCCCAAGTTCGGCCGCGGGCCGGAGGGCGAGGTCTGGCGCTTGGAGGATCATCTGCCGGGCCTGATCGCCGACTGCCGCAAGCTACTGGACGAGGACAGCCGCTTCCTGTTCCTGACGGTCTACGCCGTGCGGATGTCCTCGCTGGCGCTGGCTGGGCTGCTCGACGAGGTCTTCGCCGACCTGCCCGGCACGATTGAGCACGGCGACCTTGCCGTGCGCGAGGACGACCTGGACGGGAAGAGCGGCAGGCTGCTGCCCACCGCCATCTTCGCGCGCTGGCGGAACGACTGAGCTAGCTCAGCGCTTGCCCTTCGGCTTGCGGAACTTCAGCACGAACTGGTCGGTCTTGCCGCGGATGCCGCTGTCGAACACCTGGGTGGTGTGGTTGTCGGCCGGGTGGCGGAGCACTTCGCTGCGGCCCTCCAGCTTGAACCCGGCCGCCTCGACCTCGCGGACCACGGCGGCGCTTTCGATGCGGTGGAGCGTGTTGGTCTGGCTCGTGCCGGTGCCCGGCGCGCCCTCGTGGTCGCCGACCAGGTAGATCCCGCCGGGCTTCAAAGCGGCGAAGGCCGCGGCGTTGGTCTTGGCCGCGCCGTCCTTGCCGGTGGCGTCGGCGGGGCGGTTCTTGAAGTCGTGGTAGTTCTGCGTGGTCCAGACCAGGTCGACCGGTTCGGGCGCCAGGCTGCCGTCGGTCGCGGCGTGGAGCGTGGTGTTGGGATGGTTCGCCTTCCAGCCGTCGAGCCAGGCGACCGGGCGCGAGGAGGTGGCGTAGACCTTGCCATTCGCCCCTACCGCGATGCTCAGCAGGCGGGTGAAATAGCCGCCGCCGGGCGAGATTTCGGCCACCTTGGCGCCGGGCTTGACCTCGGCGAAGGCGAGCAGTTCGGCGGGCTTGCGATCGGCGTCGCGCGTCTTGTCGGCGTCGGGCCGCTCGGCCGAGGCCAGCGTCGCGGTGAAGCTCGACGGCGCGATCTTGCTCGCCGCGACCAGCGGGGTGGCGACGAGCGTCAGCGCGCCCAAGCCGATGTGCCAAGCCTTCATGTTCCAAACCCTTTCGTGATTGCCGGGGCGCAGCCTAGCACCGGCAGGTTGCAACTCAACGCGCTGCGGTAATCGCTGCCGGACCTACGCCGTTACGCCAGGCAGGGCCCTTGATCGGATCGCCCTGGGCCTTGATCCGGTCGAGCAGGCCGTCGGGCTCGGCCAGGACGCGCAAGGGAGCGACCATCATCGTCACGCCCTTGCGCTGGAACGAGGCGGCGAGCTCGTCGGTCCACTGCTTGCGGAACTGCGGGCCGTACTGCGGATCGGTCCACGGCCAGCAGGAGTTGAGCGCGATCTCCAGTGGCGAATCCATCACCGCGGGAATGTCGAACCGGGTCCAGGCGTCGCCGCGCGCCGCGATGATCTCGGGCCCGGCCTCGACCGCGGCCATCGCGGTGTCGAGGCAGCGGACGTGATCCTCGGGCTTGGAGACCAGCAGGCCGTCGATCAGCTTGCTGATCACCACCGTACCGACCGGGCGGACCGGGATATTGGCCGAGGTCGCGGTGCGGCGAACGATCTTGGCGACGTCGCTGCTCGCCTCCTTGTCGTAGTCGAGCCGGCGCGTCAGCAGCTCGCGCGCGGTCAGGAAGAACGACTGGCGGGCGTAGGACTTGCCGTAGGACACCTCCAGCGCGGCGAGGCGGCGCTGCTGGTCGGGCGTCAGGTAATCGTTGGCGACGCGGCCCTTGGGCAGCTTGACCAGCTTGCCGCCCTTGAACAGCAGCTTGAAGATCAGCCCCGGGCCCCAGCTCGCCTTGGCATCGACCACCACGGTCTTGGCGCGCCTGGTCGCCGCTTCGAGCCGGGCGGGTTCCCACGGGGTGGCCTTGGGCACTTCGGAGATCTCGCCGACCAGCAGGATCGTGGCGTCGCCGCGGGTCACTTCCCACATCGGCGCACCCGAGCGGCGGGCCTCGACCACGATCTCAGCGGCTTCGGTCTCCGGCGCGGATTGGGCGAAGGCGGGGGCAACAAACAACAGGCAGCCGGCAACGACGGTGATAGACCGTTTCATCATCAGTTCTGTCCCGGTCCCCCTTCGGTCCCGGCGTGATAGCAACAGTCCGAATCGCGGGCAATGTGGACATTGCGCCGTTCCGGTGCCAATCGCGCGGGTACCTTTCCACAGGACCGCCAGCTTGACCGACAGCCTGATTCTCGAAGTCGCCAATCTCGAAGTCGACGTGCTCACCGGGATCTACTCGGAAGAGACCGGCAAGCCGCAGCCGCTGCGGATTTCGATCGCGGTGCGGCTGAAGCCCGCGCCGAAGTTCGAGCCCTCGACCCCGCTGTCGGCCAGCAAGAACTACATGGACCTCAAGTTCGCCGCGAGCGAGGCGCTGCCCGCCGGCGTCCATTTCAAGCTGATCGAGGCCGTGGCCGATCACATCGCCGATACCCTGTTCCTCCAGGACGAGCGGGTCGAGGCGGTGACGGTCAAGATCGTCAAGCTGGCGATCAGCGAGGCCGGCGAGGAAATCGGCATGACCCTGACGCGGGAGCGCCGCTGAATGGCGGTGTGGCCTGGGGCTTTGCTGCGGGTCGAAGGCTTGGCGGAAGGCGCGCTGATGGCCTCCGCGCAGTTCCACGCGCAGATCCTGCCCCAGGCGATGGAAGTGCTGCTCGGCGGCGAAGACGTGATCCTGGCCTTTGCCGCGGCCGACCACACCCATCGCGGCTGGCGGCTGGCAGTGGTCCAGCAGCTTGCCCGCGATGCCGCGCCGCTGCGGGTCAACGGCCTGGCCGGGGGCGACGAGGCCGCCGTCGCCGCCGCGGTCGATTTCCTCGCCAGGGCGCCGGGCGTGACCGGGCAATTGCTCGCGCTTGATGGCGAGGGCGCGGGTGAGGTACTATCTCCCTCCTGATGCCGACCTCTGCGCCTCTCATCGACCAGTTCGCCCGGCGGATATCCTATCTGCGCCTCTCGGTGACGGACCGCTGCGACCTGCGCTGCGCCTATTGCATGCCCGAGCGGCAGACCTTCCTGCCCAAGGCCGAAGTGCTCAGCCTGGAAGAACTGCACAAGCTTTCGCTGGGCTTCATCGAGCGGGGGATCACCAAGCTGCGCCTGACCGGCGGCGAGCCGCTGGTGCGCCGCGACATGATCGAACTGGTCAAGGCGCTGGGCCGCAAGGTGGGCGACGGGCTCGATGAGCTGACCCTGACCACCAACGCCACCCGCCTGGCCGAATTCGCCGATGACATCGCCGCCGCAGGGGTGAAGCGGATCAACGTCTCGCTCGACACGCTCGACCGCGAGGCCTTCGCCAAGCTCGCCCGGCGCGATTCGCTGCCCCAGGTGCTGGAAGGCATTGCCGCGGCGCGCGAGGCGGGGCTCCGGGTCAAGCTCAACACCGTGGCGCTGAAGGGGATCAACGAGGGCGAGATCGCCGACCTGATCGCCTGGGCCCACGGCCAGGGCATCGACCTGACCCTGATCGAGGTCATGCCACTGGGCGAGGTCGAGGAAGACCGCTTCGACCACTACCTACCGCTGTCGCAGGTCCGTGCGGACCTGGAACGGCGCTGGACCCTGACGCCGAGCGGCCACCGCACCGGCGGCCCGGCGCGCTATTTCGAGGTGGCCGAGACCGGCGGCAGGCTCGGCCTGATCACCCCGCTCACGAACAACTTCTGCGACGGCTGCAACCGCATCCGCGTGACCGCCACCGGCCAGCTCTATCCCTGCCTCGGCGGGCGCGAGCAGATCGACCTGCGCGCGGCGCTGCGTGGGCCGGAACCGGAGGTCGCCCTGGCCGAGGCGCTCGACCAGGCAATGAAGATCAAGCCGCTGCGCCACCATTTCGACATTTCCGGCCCGGGCGGCGCCCCGGCGCTGGCGCGGCATATGTCGATGACCGGTGGCTAAGCTCGTTTTCCTCGGCCGGCTGGAGGACGTTGCGGGTGCGGCGGAGATCGCACTCGATCCGCTGCATGGCGCGACCTTGGCGCAGATCCTGGCGGGTGTGCCTGCCGAACTCGCCGCGGCGCTGGGCTCGCCGAAGATCCGCATCGCGGTCAACGGCGCGCTGATCGGTCCCGACCAGGCGCTGGCAGACCTGGCGATCGCCGATGGCGACGAGGTGGCCTTCCTGCCTCCGGTCAGCGGCGGCTGACGTGGCCGCCGACGTCCGCCTGCTGGCCGAAGCCTTCTTTCCAGCACAGTGGGATCCGAAGCTTGGAATTCACGTGACTTGAAGTCGCGG
>JADMIO011426199.1_pt1 | contig 36366 bp, 31 predicted proteins | sample 8958161 | NCBI WGS metagenome assembly JADMIO01 (sample SAMN16585339, study PRJNA669376) | soil metagenome | isolation source: Crop rotation soil | place: USA: Cullars Rotation, Alabama | collected 2011
GGCGGTTCGCGTTCGATCGACGACTCATGCTTCACATCATCCAAATCCGGAAACGCGCCCTCAGGCCTACCCGGTCGCGGCGGCACAAGCTGCCGACCACGACCTTGGCCCATCGCGCTCATGAGCATCGAAACGCAGGGCGCCGGCAGCAGCGCTACACCAATTAAGAATACGAGAGTGATTCGCGGCGAGGACCGCAAGGCAACACGATGGCACATGATGAGGACTCCTGTGAGTATGCAAACAGTTTGTTTTTTTTATTCGTCGTCGTAGGGGCGCGCGACAAATTATTTTTTGGGAGCAGTGTCGCGCACTCTACTCCCACTATGGACCAGTGTCAATGAAGAATTTTATTTAAAAGAAAAACGGCGCCCGCAGGCGCCGCATTCTAAGGAGAAACAAACGACTTTAGAAATTCCGATCGTCAGCCTCGACCTTCTGCGTCGCACCCATCGAGAAGACAACTCGCATCGTGTCAGGGCGCTTGTCAAGAGAGGCCTTTACGAATGGAGGATCCTGGCGCAGGGCAGATTCAAAGTCGTCCAGCATTCTTCTGTCGCGAGGAGCTTGGACCACATCCGCCAGCGACGCGGTACCGTTACTGAAAACATCAGCTACCACAACCATCTCGTCTGCAGTCTCGGATTGACCCGCGCGTGGATGTTGAGCGTAAGCACGCGTCAGGGCCGCCAGTGCACCTTCAGGATTTAAGCTGGGTGACTGTTCACCAAAAGGTGCGCGCCTCCTGGCGAGATCTTCCGGTGATACTGGCCTGTAAAGATCGTACGCAGGCTCAGTCAGGACGGTCACGCTATTCTGAAGCGCCGCTTCACGCAGTGCGACCACATGCGGACGCAGCGCCGCTAACATCAATGTGAACATGATCACTGATGCAAACGACCCAACGGTGTAAGGCATCAGTCGTGGCTCGAGAAAGCGCGCAATGCGACGACCAATCGAAGGTGGCGGAGCCTGACGACGAGCCGCAGCTTCGATCGTCAACAGATCGGTGATCGAGTCAGCCAGACCAGCGGGTGGTTTCGGCCGCGCCATCAAACTCAAACTCCGAGTCAATAAGCGCAAGTCAGCTACCTCTGCACGACACACCGGACAGCGATCAAGATGCTCATCGATCGCTACTCGGGCGGGCAGAGACACGCAGTCGTCCAAATATAACGAAAGCGTCTGTCTGGTTTCTTCGCACGACATCATGATTAATCCATTTTCGGATGGCTGACCGACCCCGGCTGCTTCCTTTATTAAGAAGCAACGTCGACAAGTTTAGGGCAACCCCTCAGGCTTGAAGTGAGCGATGCGTCAACGGGTGTTGCTGGCCACGTTTTCAATACGCCCTCATCATGCCACTCGCCGCTTTTTCACTTCGACCCATTTGGCACCGAGTTTCGTGAGCCGGGGCGGATCAGCCATCCGATTTACAAAGATCCTTCCAGCTTTCGCCGGAGTTCCTGGCGACCGCGCGCCAGTCTTGATTTCACTGTCCCCACGCTTATGTTGAGCGTGTTCGCGATCTCCTCGTACGCAAAACCTTCGATATCTCTTAAGACTACGGCTTCGCGATAGACGCGCCGCAAACCGCTCAATGCCTTTTGTAACGCCCTCTCCCGTTCATTTTGGAGAGTGTGCTGTTCGGGATCCCTGGCTGTGGGCGATTTGAGTGTCGCAACCAACCCCAGCCGGCCGCCGCCAATCTCGGGCGCGTCGATTGAGACTGTTACTTCGCGACGCCTGCGGCGCCACCATCGCCAACGATTGCGCGCCTGGTTGATCGCGATCCGGTAAATCCAGGTGCGCAGGTCTGACTCGCCTCTGAAGTGGTTAATGCTTTGAAACGCGCGCAGGAACGTTTCCTGGGTCAGGTCACGTGCTTCTTCACCATTCTCGGTCAGGCGGTAAAGTAGTCCGTAAATCTCGCCCGAACGTTCATTCACGAGTTTTTCAAAGGCGGCAGCGTCGCCTCGCTTTAGTCTTTCAATGAACTGATCTTCAACCGGTGGCCGTACATCGGCCACGGCCGCGGGAGCAACCTGCTCTAATTCCATTTGCCCGTGCAGGGCAATTGGTTCCACGTAGCTCACTGATCACCCCCTGGGGCGGGAATCAGAGCAGTTAACGATTTTTGCCCTTTCCCGGACAGGCTTCCCCTTAGACAACCGTCTCTCGCGTTTTGTTCCCGATGTTTTGGAAAAAAATCCATACGTGTCTTAGATGCATGCAAGGATGCCGCCTCTCTGCGGATCTCTGCCGCTGCGTTGAACTGTAAATTTAACGCAGAGAACGCAGAAAAACGCAGAGGACACAGAGAAAACTCTTTAATCGCCTCTTTGTGGCTTCTTGACAAGTTTTTGCACGCCCCATTAGAGTGGCACTTTTTCCGCGTAATCATACACCCAAGAGAACGCAGCCGACCACGTAGGCTTGCAAGAGGACAACAAGTGGCAAAGTATAAGAAAAAACGTGCGCGCGAACTCCAGCATGACCGCTTTCGCGACACGACCATGAGCTTTTTCGACCGTCTCGGCGACTCGCTGGAAGGTCGAGGACGCATGATTCTCTACACCTTAGTCGGGCTCATTGTGGCTGGCCTGCTGATCGCCTTCTTCGTTAAGTGGAACAATAGGAAGAACGACGAAGCGCGCCAGGCGCTCGGACGCGCGATCATGATTTCGCGCGCCCAGGTTACGACCTCCCCACTGCCCGGCAACACCGATCCGACCTTCGCCACTGACAAGGATCGCGCTCAGCGTTCCATCGAGGAGTTTCAAAAGGTCGCGGCCAAGTATGGCGACCCATATCGGTCGGAGTCGCAATACTTCATCGCCTCGAACCGCCTTATTGTCGATCGCCAGAAGGGAATCAGTGAGCTGACCGAGCTGCAAAACAGCAAGGTCGGCGAGGTGGCTACACTTTCAAAATTCGCCCTCGCACAGGCATATGAGAGCGACGGCAAGTACGACGACGCCGCGCGGCTCTACACCGAATTAGCAAAGCAAAATAGCCCGGCGGTAACTGCCGAGACTGCGAACCTTCGGCTCGCGAAAGTCTATGAGAAGCAGGGAAAAAAGAAGGAAGCTGCTGATCTGCTGTTCAACATCGTAGACGCATCACGCAAGGCGAAGGGTCCTGACAATCTGCCTCTGCCACAGTCGTCGGCCGCGCGCGAGGCGGGCGAGGAGTTACAGAAACTCGACCCGGATCGTTACGCACAACTTCCACCCGAGACGCCCACTTTAGCGGGATAACGCAATTGTAGGGGTGGCCCTCCGTGGCCACCCGAGCGTGATATTTACGGACAATCTGACTCATTCACTTGTCGGACTGACTGTGGCCAGGGCGGGGTTGGAAAAATTGTCTCCCGGCGCGGCCACCGTGTGCGTGCTCGCGGCCAACGCACCTGATTCAGATATCGTCGTTCTCGCCTTCGGCGATCGTTGGACCTTCCTGCAACACCATCGTGGCATCACTCACTCAATCGTGGGCGTGATCGGTCTCGCCGTAGTCCTGCCACTGATCTTCTACGGCGTTGACCGGCTCTGGTCGCGATACAAAGCTCAACCTCCGCAGACAAAACTCAAAGGCCTGATGCTGGCGTCGTTCATCGCGAGCGCCACCCACCCTCTACTCGATTGGACCAACAACTACGGCATTCGTTTCTTTCTGCCTTGGAGTCAGAGATGGTCGTACGGCGATCTCGTCTTCATCGTCGATCCGTATATCTGGCTAATTCTCGGCAGCGCGACGTTGATCGTTCTATTGATCAGAGGTGCGCGAGAGCGTTGGAGAAGTGAGATTGCTTATGTCGCGCTCGGGCTCGTCCTTTGTTACTGGAGCGCACTCGCCTTTGCACATTCGCGAGCGGTCGCGCGTGGTAACGAAGCAGCCGCGAAAATGGCGAACGGTGAAACAGTTTTGCGCCTCGCAGCGATGCCGCGACTTGCGAATCCCTTTCGCTGGGACTGCGTCTTTGAAACAGATCGCGCCATGTACAGATTTGATCTCGGATTGCTAAGCGACGGCGCCGGAAATCCGGTTCGTTACGAGAAGCCCGGACCCGATTTGAAGCCAGTAGTTGACTACCTTTCACAGCAAAGATCGGCCGAGATATTTCTCGGCTTCGCACGATTTCCCGTATTGAAACTCGCAGATCCTGGATGCACCACGCGCACTCTCGTTCAATTAGCCGACTTGCGCTACACTGAGCCGGGCAGATCACGCGGCAGCTTTTCACTTGAACTCCCAGTCGATTGCCCGTTGGCACGATCAGCAAGATGAGCGAGACAAAAGAACTCGATACCCTGCCCGTCCTCTCCGAAGTAAGTGAAGAGCGGGAACGCGCGCGAAAGAAGCCAACCGTCGCGAGCGTACGCGTCTCGCCCGGGCCTTATCTCGCACTCGCCGGCGTCGTCACCTTCGTCTCTGCACTTTTACTTCGTATTAACTACGACGCCGCTGCGCTGATCATGATCGCTGTCGCCTGGCTGATCATTCCCGTGCTCGCACTCAGCGATCGGATCGCTTTTGACGGCGGGTCACTGCGTCGGCAGGGACCGCTCCCAACCTTTCTGCATCTCTTTTTTGGTTACCGTAAACAGCTTTCGATCGACGACTTCGAAACCGTCGAGACACAGGCAGTCCGCACGCTGCGTCGCGGTGGGCGCGTGCGCTACCGCTATCGAACGCAGATCACGGGCAAAGGCCGAGAGTTTGTCATCGTGTCGGGCGGTCGCGAGTACCGAAAACTGGTGCGCGAGATGTTTCCGCTGATTCACGAAAGCAAACTCGACAATCGCAGTCGCGACTTGCGCGACTATCTCAACGATCCCCGTTTCCTGAATCGCAAAACACAACTATCACAGCTCGCTTCGTCAGACTTGCTCGACGTGACGGGATCTGATTTCAAACTCGGTCGCAAGTTCAGGCGGCGCGCCGAGGTGTCTGAGACGCCTGCGACTCCAGAAGATCTCGAACGAGCAAGACTGCTTCGCCGGCTCGGTAACGAGTTGCGCGTTTCGGGGCGCTTGCGAGAAGCAGGCGAAGCGTTTCGTCGCGCAATGAACGTCCGGCCACACGGCGCATGGTTGATTTACGACTTCGCGCGTTTGCTGCGATCGCAGGCAAGCGCACAGGCAGATGCGCGTTTGTTGTCGCGCGCGCGTGCAGCTTTACGACTCGCGAGTATCCGCGCCGAAAACGACGTCGTTCTATTGCCGCTTATTGGCGAGAGTTTCCTCGAATGTGGTGATGCGAGACACGCGCGACGCGCGCTGGAGAGAGTCGTCGAGCTCGATAGCGGAAACTTCAAGGCGCGTGTTGGTCTCGCAGACATAGCATTGCGCGAAGGAAAGCTCGCCCACGTCATTCATCATTATCAGGAAGCCGCGCGTGTGAGTTCTGAGCAGTCTTTGGCGCGCTACGCACGTTGCGAAGGCGAGTATTACATGCAGTTGAATAATGATGACGATTATCTCGCGGCAGAACTGCGGCGGATCAACTGGCTGCAAAACATCACTCGCATTCGTCGACTGGCGTTGCGAGTGACGAATGCGAGTGTTTTGCTTGCGTTGATAGGTGGACTTATCGATCCGATCGCGGGAAGTCTCGGTTGGTCGCTTGCTTCATCCGCACTGATTATCTGGGCGCTGACATTGGTTGGAACCAGATTCCTCTTCGAACGCTCAAAGCCAACAACATATTAGCCACGGATTACACGGATAAAATCCGGATCTAATCCGCGTCATCCGCGTTACGGCTTTTTCCGTTTGGTGGCGGTCTTCTTCGCAGCAACGGGCGCTGGTGTCACGGTTCTTGCATGCTGTTCCGCGGCTGACGCAACTGCGTAAGCCTGCACCGGCTCCGGATTCAGCAGCGCGTCCCAACGATAGCGTCCCTGCTGACGTCCTTCACCAAGGCGCTTGAACACGAGATCGACAACCGCGCTCGAGATCCAGTTGTGATAAAACTCGCCCACTGACGCCAGCTCAGCATCAGGCGCCGGATTCATGAAATCGATCGCGTAAGGCACGTTGTCCTTGATCGCAAACTCAACTGTGTTGATGTCGTAGCCGAGCGCCGTGCAGAGCGTGCGCACGTCTTTCGTCACGCGGTCGGCCAGCGCGGGCGCGAGATAATTCGGATCGTGTACGTACTGTTCACCGGACAAGTACGGCTTGCGTGGATCGTAAGCCATGATCATCACTTCCTGCTGGCCTACGCAGTAACACCTGACAAACTGCTCAAACTCGATCGACTCCTGCAGCGTCATGCAGAGCGTGCCGGTCTTGTCATACTCGGTCCAGAGCTCTTCGAGTGAATTGATTTTCGAAACGTTCTTCCAGCCGCCGCCGTCGAACGGCTTCATAAACGCCGGCAGCCCGACGTAATCGATGATGCCCTGCCAGTCGAGCGGAAACTCGAGGTTCCGCAAACTCTCGCTGACGATGCCTTCGATGTAATCCTTCTGCGGCAGCAGCACGGTTTTGGGAATCGCGACGCCGAGCTTTTTGCCGAGTGAATAGTTGAAAAACTTGTCGTCGGCTGACCACCAGAACGGATTGTTGATGATGATCGCGCCTTCGAGCGCCATGCGCTTCAGGGTCGCTCGATAGAAGGGAACTTCGTGCGATATACGATCGATGACGAGGTCGTATTTCGGAGGATCGTCATACTTGACGCCACCGAGCTTTATGTATTCGGCCACCACGTCGCCGCGGCCGCGTTCATTAATGCCTTTTATTAGTGCCTCGGGGAACGTTTTTTCCCGCCCCACGAGAACTCCTACTCGCTTCATGTATGTTTAGTGTCCTTTCGCGAAAACCAAGGAAAATACCTGCGCCGCTGGTGCTTGTCAAACAGGCATCCGGCGCCTCCTCTGACCGCATCCATGCATCGGTCATTGATGCCGAAAGGGATGCCGGAAAGGGCTTTTTACAGGGCCTGTGTTACAATCCGGCGTCAAAGTTGGCTTTCCCCGGTCGTTGCCGTCGAGTTACGGCGATCTGAAAACCAAGGAGAACGGTTACATTTTGTTTCGTCCATTTGTCGCCCTCTTAGCTCTAGCTGCGTTCTTAGTCTCACCGGCTTCTCCCGGCCGCGCAATCGCCCAGGATAAAAAACCAGAGACTAAACAGAAGACTAAACAGCCGGAGAAAAAAAACGACGCCAAACCAGCGGAGCCGCCTAAACAAAACGGCAAAGAGGTTAAGTATACCGCCGAGCAGGTGGTTGAGTCGGTAATCCTCATCTACGGCACGCGCCCGGGTCTCGAACAGATTCGTCGCAACGGTGTCGAGCATGGCCGGTTAACCCGCACAAATACCGAAGGTAATACGGAAGAGTCGGAATATGAGCGGCGTTTCATCCGCGGCGAAAATCTCGAAAAAGACAAGATCCGCCTCGACCAGAAGCTGCCGACAATGGAGTATTCGCTGATTTACGGCGACGGGAAACTGTGGGGACTCATTAACGGCGCCGCCTTTACGCCGCGACAGGACGCCACCGCCAGCTTCATCTCCCAACATCACCACAGCATCGATTCGTTGTTGCGCTACAAAGAGTGTGGGTCGACAGTCACGCTGGTCGGCAGAGAGCAGCAAAAAGGGCTCGACTTGTTTGTGATCGACCTGACTGACAAAGAGAACCGGAAGACGCGTTACTACATCAGCGCCCGCTCGTTGCGCGTGCTCTGGTTGGAGTATGAAGAAGGCAATCCCGGCGGTGTTCCGGTGAAATACACGCGAAAATTCCTCGACTATCGTGCGGTTCAGCAGACGCTCGTGCCTTACCGGACGGTTCTGCTTGAAGACGGCCGGCAGAGCCAGGAATCACACGTCCTCACGATCACGTACGGCGTAAAAGTCAGCGATTCCATCTTCCAGCGTCCCGAAGGCTGATTAGGGTAGTGTCTCAGTTTGAAATTTGATCGAATACGCCGAAGGCGTTGGCTAATGTCAGCCCATGGTTCGAAGCGAAGCGAGAACCATGGGGTTACGATTAACAGAAGCAATGGAACCCTGAAAGGGTTCGGCAGTTAGCAAACCCTTTTCAGGGTTGAATACATTTTGTTGTGAACATACCCAGGGTTCTCGTTCCTCGAACCCTGGGCTGACATTAGCCAACGCCTTCGGCGTATTCGATCAAATTTCAAACTGAGACACTACCCTGATTAGCCACAAAAAGGCACAAAAGGCACAAATAAAGTAAACTCAAGCGAGTTCTTACTTTTGTGCCTTTTGTGCCCTTTTTGTGGCTACTTCTCGGAACTTGATCGATCTCCGAGCGTGTAGACCGTGATGTAAGAGCCACCTGCCCTGATGAATACGTTGACTACCATCGATGAGCTGGGCTTCGCCCCGGCCCTGCAGCAGGACGTGCTGGAGGACACGACTTCCGACCATGCTTTGTTGGAAGCCACTCGGTCCGGTGACCAGGACGCCTTTGCTGAGTTGGTGAGTCGTTATCGAAACCAGATTACGAGCTACATCTACCGGATGACCAATGATTACGACGGCGCCGTGGATCTGGCTCAGGAGACTTTCGTGAGGGTCTACAGGGCAGCCGACAGGTACCAGCGAACTTACGCATTTTCGACTTACATCTACCGGATTGCGACCAACCTCGCGATTAGTGAGCTGCGGAAACGTAAGCGCCGCAAACTCGTGTCGCTCACTGGTTTCTTCCAACAAACCGATGGCGGCGAAGCGAAGGAGTTGAATCCGCCCGACGGACGTCCTTTGCAGGACCTCGAGCTCGTCGATACTGAGCGACGCAACGCGGTCCAGCGTGCTATCGGCACACTTCCCGAAAAGTATCGCGCGCCACTGATTCTTCGCGACGTCGACGGGCGCAGTTATGACGAGATCGCGAAGATCCTGGAAACGAGCGAGGGCACGGTGAAGTCGAGGATCAGCCGGGCGAGAGGGTTCCTGCGCGAGAAGATGCGGGCTTATTTGTAGGTGAAAGAGTTATGAGAAAAACTAATTGCAGACTGATTCGTCGAGAGCTCGATGAGTTGATGCTTGGTGAACAGTGGAGCGCGGCTGCCGCCGGGCACTTGCGCGAGTGTGCTGAGTGTCGCGAGTTTAATGAGCAACAGACGAAGTTACGACAGATAGTTGGGAGTCTCGGCACGGTCGAGGCGCCGGCAGATTTCGATTTCCGTCTGCGCGCGCGGCTGGCTAACGATGCGAGTAACAGGCCGGCGATTTATTGGGCGTTTGCGCGACGCGGTTTGGCAGTGGCGGCAATGTTGATCGTGTTTGCGATCGGCGCTTTGGTGGTGAGAAATGTTCTGAGACAGCCGGCGACAGTTGATAACGTGGCCCAACAGCCTCGAGTGCAGCAACCTGTGCAGCCTGGTATCCAGGCGCCGCCAATCGTGAAAGAGGATAAGAAACCGGAGTCAGTCGTTGCGGGTGTTACTCCACCAACGATTCGAAAGAACCAGCCAGCTCAAGCCGACTACAAAAAGCGACCTTTGTCATCGGTTGCAATGAGCAGCACGCGCGCGTCAGTTCTGAACGCAACAGAGCCCGCGGGGGTGTCAGCAGCTTTTCCGATCGACACGTCGGCCCAGTCGATCACAGTTTCACTTGAAGATGGTCGTGGGAATGCGAAAACCATCTCCGTTCCAACGGTCAGCTTTGGTTCACAACGTATCGTGCAAAGCGGGAATCAGTTCGCGCCAAAGCGTGATTGGTAAGTATTACGACGATGAATTACAGACGCATTATTTCAGCGGTGATGTTATTGAGCGCAGTGCTGTGTCAAACAACTGCGCAAACGCCTGCGCCGAAGGCGCCGAAGCCACCCGCCGCGCCGCAAGTAGTCACGATCATTCATCGTCTGAACGGTCTGAAAATGTTTCGCCTGCTGTTGCGGTCTGAGCAGGTGCAATCGATCGACTCGCTTGATTCCGGGTTCAGCCTGATGGACGACGTTCACACAAACGTCATCGCCGGGCTCGCGCTGGATGACGGTGAAACAATCGCAGCCTGGTTGCCTGAAGCTGATGTCGAGTTTGGACCACCGGATGTTCCGTTCCCGGTACGCTCGGGTCCACCAAAATCACCCGGTATGTTTCCGCGCACTTTCTTTGATGGTCCGGACGTGTCAGTCATCGGTCCTGACGGCAAACAGGTTCCCGCGAAGTACATCGGGCTCGACGCCGCGACCGGACTCTCGATACTGCGCCTCGAAAACAAGAATGCCGTTTCGGCAAGTGCGATTAAGGATGAGCCGGTGAACAGTGGTGATAGTGTGTTGTTGTTTGGTCCGGAGCCGGTGACTAAGACGCGTCCGGTGCTGGCGCGCATGGGTGCGATTGAAGGTCGGGTCGAAGTCGTACAGCCGTCGCCGTCGGGTGGAATTGCGCGGTTCCGAGTCAGCGCCGCGAAGCTTTCGAAAGCCAATATCGGCAGCGTGGCTTTGAATCAGGCCGGCGACACGATCGGCATCATCGATGGTTTGGAAGGGACAGAAGCGAGCATTCTGCCGGCGGCGTCGATCAAGCGCGCGGCGCAGCGTGTGTTGGAACGGCAGGCAAGTGTGCCGCGGCCGTGGCTCGGCGTGAAAGGTGAAGCAGTCGCGGCGCTCAATCTCGATCAGCTCCAGAATCATGGTTGGGCGATGCAGCGCGCGGCGGCGTTGGCCGGGAAGCATCGGGGCATTCTGTTGACGTCGATTGTGCCGGGCAGTCCTGCTGAGCGTGCGGAGTTGCGCGCCGGTGATGTGATTCTGAAGATCGACGACAAAGATATTCAGACTGCCGATGAGTTTACGTGGTGGCTCGAACAGGCTGGGCCGAGTAGCTCGGTAGAGTTCACAGTGGCGCGACCAGATCGCCCGGCAGAATGGGCGTTGAATGTGAAGCTGAGCGGGATGCTGGACCAGGCGTTCAAAGTCAACTGGCGCTCTCACTTTCCTTCGCTCAAAGGCTTTTCGTTAATCGACCAGGGCATTGAAACGATCGCCTTGAAGCCGCTCGTAGCAACGCAGCTCGGAACCACTCCGGGGCTTTTGGTCGTGTACGTCGATCCTGTTACTGCAGCCTTCGAAGCCGGGCTCGAGCCGGGCGACGTAATTCAGACAATCAACGGCAAACCCGTTTCCGCATTCCGCACGACCCCTAACGCTGATTCATACACCTTCGAGATCGTCCGCAAAAAACAAAAACGCGTCGTCAAGGTTCCCGCTAAAAAGAAGTAGCCGTTGGTGACTGGTTGACGCCGATCGCGAGCAGCTTGTCGTTTAAGGACAAGAGAACTTTGGTGTTGAGCAGATTGTCGATTGCGAGTTCCAGGTCTTCGTTGGAAACTTCTCTGCCAAGCTGAGACTTCAGCGCGGCGTGTGAACGCGCCGAATCGCATAAGCGATAAATGTCTGCTTCAAGGCCTTCGACAATCCAACTTCGCTGAATTGCGCAGCGACGCGTGTCGAAGAAACGCAGGCGATCGCCTTCATCATAGACCGCCAATACAGGCCGCGAGTTGCGCCACATCTGATTCCACTCCACGACCACATACTGCAATCGTTGCTGACCCGGTTCGTCTGAGAACGCTCGGTGCATGTGTCGTGGACGCCCGCTGTCCTCGAAGGAATAAGCCAGCCTCATCAACGCTTCCCTGGACAAAGGATATACGTACGGATACGTCCGGCTTGGCTCTAGCGAAAGACCGAAGTCGTTCGGACGCATGTGATACGGGCTGAAGCGATCGTAACGAACTCGACTCACTCCCGTCGGCGGCTGCAAATGAGAGATGGCCGGCAACCAATCCGCCATGTTGGCGTACCAACTGTCCGAGTCGCCCGGAATTCCGCTCAGCATGTTCCACGAAACGTCGATTCCTAATTCGCAACACCACTTCAGTAGCTGAAGGTTCATCAGCGTCGAGTTGCCTTTGGCGAGCAACGTGAGAATTCGGTCGTCCAGGCTTTCGATGCCGGGTTGAATCCAACGCACGCCGGCGCGAGCCAGTAGTTCAACCTGCTCGCGTTTGAGATTTGCTTTCGTCTCAAAAAACAGCGCGTATTTTTCGTCTGAGTCGGCCAGCCTGGGCAGCACAGTTTTGAAGTACGACATGTCGAGGATGTTGTCGACAAACTGGATGCTCCCGATTCCATAGAGCCTCTTTAGCTCCGATAGTTCGTCGAGCACACGCTCCGGCGATTTCAAGCGATACTTCATACCGGCGCCGTTGAGACCGCAAAAAGTGCAGTGAAACTTCTCACCCCACCAACAGCCACGCGAGCTCTCGGCCAACAATTCCGGAGTGATCAGGTTAGTTAACGTCGAAGCATTCAGCGCTTGAAAGTAGTGACTGTAATCGGGCAAAGGCAGCGAATCCATGTCGTGAATCAGGGAGCGCGGCGCTTGTGCAGGCTCTTGTGACACGACTCGGAAGACGTTCTTTAAGTGACGCTGCGCGACAGCGCCATCAGGAAGCGAAGCCGGAGAGGCAGTGCGTCCCTGATCGAGCAACACTTTGCATAGCTCAGGAAAAAGAGCATCCGCTTCACCAGAGACGATACAGTCAACCCAGCCGAATGATTGCAGCGTTTGTACACCCATCTCCCCTTCACAGTTTGCGCCGCCCATCAACAAGATCGTATCGGCGCTCAACTCATGAATTCGCTTTAGCAACGCGAGTGAGGCGCAGTGCTGTTGAAACACCGAACTGCAACCAACAATCTTTGGCTTCTTCGCAAGAATGGCATCAGCCAGCCAATCGATAAAGGACGCGCACTGCCGGCGCACCCAACGCATCTGATCTTTTCTTTCTTCGAGCCCGGGGGGAAAGCCGCTACATCGGACTTCCAGAACGAGGTTGAGATACTCTTCGTCGCTTGCTTCAGTGGTAGGAAACAGGCGGCTGGCAAAACACCACTCGCCAAGCAGATGATCGGTGGGCACATTTTGCATTGCCTGGTAGGCGACCAATCCGATTCGCTCGGCCAATCCGAAGTTTGCGTAAACGACTTCACTTTGAATGTGGGTGTTTCTTAGTGAGGCGTGCAATAGGCCCAGCGCTATGGACGGGCGCTGGACCTCTGCAAAAGGCATGGAGACAAGAACAACGTCCATACAATTGCTGTAGGGCTTTCTTTGCGCAGAGAGCGCAAAGAAATTAGTTAAGCGACTTGAATGCCGGCTGCTTCGCGATCGCCTTCGTAGAAGGTCCAGGTCTTATCAAACCCACCTGCCGGGCCGGGAAGCGGGCTGTGATCCTGGTGTACCCATTCGTAGTACTTAAACACTTCGTTTACAAGTCGAGCTTCTTCTTTCTTTTCATGTTCGGTCAGACCGTCCAGATAACTCCAATCACGCTCGAGAACCTCAAGAGGCGTTGCTTCCATGTGGTCAACCGCAGAGCGAATCGTGTAACAGGCAATGCGATTACAAACCGCCGTCAGATAATGGAGGTAATCTTTTTGCGCTTCTGAGACCGGATTCGGCGAAGGCAGTCTGAGATGTGCTTCAAACAGCAAACCTCGCAAAATGTGACATAACCCCTGGTTGGTAAAATTTCTCTCGTAGAAGGTCCTCACCATCCAGTCGTAAAACAGGTCCAACTTGGGATCAAGAAACTTGTAGTCGGGATCGAACGACGTGCCCAGCAGGCGCCCTTCTGATTCGAGTCTTCGTTTGATAGGCGTGCCCGCGTACGGCAGCATCCGGCAAAACGGCGCAACCGTCCACCCGTCGCCAATAAACTCTTCAAGGAAAGCGACATTCTGGCGAATGCTTCGAAACGACGTATAAGGATCGACGAGCATAAAGCCGAAGTCGAACGACAAGCCGAAGCTTTTCAATATGCGTCCGGCCCGCAAATGAGCTTCCGGCTTGAGCCGCTTGCTCATATTGATCAGTCCCTCTTCGTCGCCCGATTCGACGCCCATGTAAACATGAGTAAGACCGCCCGCGATGAGGCGCTCGATCACGTCTTCATGAATTTCATCAGAGCGACAACTAATCTTGAACGCCATTTTGCCGGCCAGGCCTTCCTTCGCGATCAGATCCGCGATCTCCATTGCCCACTCTTTGGCTTTCCTGCCGCCGGCGAGGAAGTCGTCATCCTGAAACAGAAAGATCGGAACGCCACGATTGCGGTGCAGATCGAGCATTTCGTCAACAATCACTCTTGGGGAACGGAGGCGACGCAATGGACCACCTTGCTCCTCGTAAAACGGTCGAATACTGCAAAAGGAACAATCCCAGGGACAACCGCGACTGCCGAGTACGGACGCAGTCGGCATCGGATGACCTTCGTAGTCAATCGAACGCCGATCGGGCCAGGGAAGCAGATCGAGGTCTTCTACTACGGGCGCCAGCGGTGCAAGTGTGATCTCACCGTCGTCCTTGCGGAATGCGATACCGGGCAAGCCGCGCCATTCTGAATCAGTGGCTAAACAGTTCAATAGGTTGACGAGAGTCATTTCCCCGTCGAACCGCACGACGGAATCCAGGCCTGGTATGCGCCTGAGAATCTCGGTTGGTTCGAAGCTGGCGTAATGACCTCCCATGGTGAAATGCGAGGTCACGCCTGCCTCGCGCAAAGCCGCAATGACCTGGGCGAAATCAGGCGCCATGTACTGAAAGATCAGCGAGAAGCCGACCACATCCGGTCGATCATGGTGGATGCGTTTCAGGATCTGATCGGGATCGGAGCGATAAGTCATGATGAACGCCTCGTGGCCCGAGGCGTTCACCGTCGACATCAGATAGCGCAGACCAAGATTGTCCTGGTCCTGGAAACCGATCAACAGAACTTTTTGCGGGCGACTAGTTGGATCGCACACGGGTATTTGCGTTGGCAGGGATGGCAGTATTCGCACTTGTAGCCCTCCGTTTCTAGGCCGAAATTTGTCCGGTTAACCGTCCTGTATGCCAGGCTAGCCTGGTTATTGCTGGCTTTTCGCTGTCTCCAGTTGTTTCTTGACCATCTGCTCCATTGAATCCAGCCGCGCCCTTTCAGCAGCGATGCTATGAAGTGCAGACTCGAGTTGTACTACTGAGAGCCTGCTGATATCGGGTGGCGGCGGATCGGCAACTTTGCCGATTCGTCCAAGCGCGGCGGTGACCGCCGATTGAAAGATTGCGGGATCAAACGTTTGGGGCATTGGCGCCGGATCGACCACGACGCCGGGAGGAAATGGAGCGGGGTCCACGATAGGCCAGCGTGGACGTCCCCAACCTCCCGGAAAAGGCCACGGAGCGGGGTCGACGACCGGTGACGGCATGGGTCTCGGGAAAAACATCCAACCACCCATTGGGAACGGTGGCGGATCGGAGACTGTTCCCGGTGGCAACGTAAATCCGCCGGCGCCTGTGCCAGTTCCGGTCCCAGCGGTGCGCTGAGCCAGCGTAGCTTCCAAACGAGTTAGTCGCTCTTCAAGTATTTTCATTCTCTCTTCTGCCATGATGATCTCCGTTGAGTAGATACATTAATGGTGGGTCGAGAAGAGTCTCGACAATGACAGAGATGGGGATGATGGAACATATCGCCGTCTCCAGAGGTTATGAGGTTATTTCCGGGCCTGACGGGTGTAGGGGGGTTACCAGATCGCAGGTCAAACAAATTTGGCGAGCGCGTAGGATAGTACCAATGTGTATTTCAGTCAATGCAGATGTTACTGTTTTCGTGTACGAGGGCGCAGCGGACTGCGGTCTTTGAGTAAGTCTTTGTGTTTGGTCTGTAGTTTGTGAGTCAGTCTCTGGTATGACATGCCGAGGGTGCGGGCGGCGAAGGTAACGCGGCCCTGAGCGTTCTCGAGCGCGTGTTTTATCAGCTCATGCTCGAGTAAGAATATTTCCTCGTGCAATGGTCTGCCTGAAGTTGTGACAGCGTCTTTAACTGCTAATCGATCTCCCAATTCCTGAAATGCAGTCAGCGCAACATCTGCCGCGCGGTTGAAACTGTCCTGAGATAGATCGATAGCGCGCCGGAAATCATTGAGTGCGGCGCTGTGATGCCCCAGCCGGGCTAAAGCCATGCCGTGCCGTTTCAATGCTTCTGCTAAGAGTGACGGCCTATCACGGGTTTCTAACGTCTGCATTGACGACCGGGCAGCTTTTTCTGCTTCTGCATTTCGTTTTTCTTTAAGGAACACGCGCGCGCGTGTTTCGTCGACCACAGCCAACGCAATCCGATCCTTTAGACAAGTAAAAATGCGTCTGGCGCGGTTCAAATGCTCATGCGCTTCTTCAAACTGATCAACTTTATAAAGCAAAAAGCCGAGATTGTTTTCGACATTGGCGAGATAGGATCTGTGTTGAGCAAGTTCAAAGTGATGGCTCGCGGCTACGTACTCGATCAAAGCGCGATCAAGATAGTCTTTTGGACCTGCAGAGTCCCAAAGATTCTCAAATACATCTCCGAGAGTCTGGTGATAACAGCCTTTCAGAGTTTGATTGTTAATCTTATGAAACAGATACTCGTTGTGCGTGAGAAATGCTAACGCTTCATTCAGTGAGCTTGCGTGTCGCTTGACAATGCAGGAGCGAAGTATGGCCTTGGCTTTTAACTCACTGTCTGTAGTCAATTCGCTGAGCGCAAGCTTAAGAAGATCTGATGCGTTGTCGTATTCGCCAAGTCGCATGTAACACAGAGCTAACTCTGTCTGTGCTTCGGCAATTTTCTTCTTGTATTTTCGGGATTCGAAAATTGTGAGGCTTTCGCTGATAAGATTTTTCGCTTGCTCCTGATCGCTGCCGAGCCAGCCTGTCAACACTCCCGCTCGCATCAGCACTTCGGCTGTGACGTCCGGATCCAGGCCTTTTGCTGCTGGTCGTTGATCGATCCCAGGCCAGAGCCCACTAAGCATCTCACTCGCTTCTTCATATTCACCTTTGTTCTCAAACTCTCTGGCGAGTTGGCAGCATAGCTCCGCACGGCCTCCCACATCGAGGTTTGGATTTAATAATTCGCGTAAGAGTGAGGCCTGTAACGTCATCGTGAGAAATGAAAACACGGGTCTCTCAACTGCGCACTCACTCTAACGCAATTTCTTCAGACCTGCAAGAAAGAGTTGGGTTTGACGCAAGAATTTTTGTATCTTTCTGGTATTCACAAAATAGTGAAAAAATTGGAGGTTACAAAATAGTGAGAAAATTACGTCAAACGTGCGCCGTGGCGATTGTTAGTACGGTCTTGGCTGTCTCTGCATTGGCTGGTCAGCTCGACTCGCCGGGGGCGCCGGCGCCGCAACCGACCCAAACATCAACCTCAACAAGCACTACGACGACGATAATCCTTACGATTCTCAGTTTGATTCGCTAAGGACCTTATCCGCCTTTTTGCATTGAGGGTCGATTACCTGCGCTTCGTGGGACAGTCTTCGTGTGTCCGCTATTCACACAAGAAAATTTGCATGAATTCCGTGATCTCATTCATCCGCAAAAGCCTTGCAAAAGCGGTCTGACGCCGGATACAACGCGAGCGCCCATGACACCTAAAAACTTATATGCCTTCTCAAAGCGCGCGTTCTTAAATCCGGCCTCAACTCATCTGACCTCGTACATTCAGGCGTACGTCCAAACAGGCGATAAATGGGGCGACAATACGGTGCTCATCGCCGACTGCAAGCGCGTGGTTCAACTCGAATTCTTCCTCGGAACCAAACGCCACCGGCGCATCAGCCTCGCCAAGATCGACTTGCTGATCGACGTCCTCACGCAATTCCGTACTGCCCTCGCGAAAGAAATCCGATCTATCGAGGAGGGAACCCAGCAACCTAAAGGCTAACTGGCTTTGTCCGAAAAGTGTATTCCTCGAGTCTTCTCTGCGATCTCTGCGTATCTCAGCGTTCCTCTGCGTTAAAGTTAGCCGTCGGAATATTTAACGCAGAGGACGCTGAGATTCGCAGAGATCGCAGAGAAGAGTCCAAACACAGCAAGACCCTCTTTGTGTTGCGCTTTTTGTGCCTTTTTGTGGCAAGTGATAACCTAACGGTCCATGTTTCCAGAAGCCGTTGCGCGCTATCACGACCTGCTTTCTAACCAGGAGCTGGCCGAATCGTCTCGTGCCCTACTTGACGAGGGTCTCGAGAAGGCCAAACTCATCTTCGGTGGGCGGCGATTGTCGCCCTATCTGAGACCACACTTCGTATCCGAGTCAGACTTCGCCCACATCTGCCAGATTTGCGAAACCGTCTGGTCGGCGATCCAGAAGGTGAAGGACGCCGCCATCGCCGATCCGAATGTCGTCGACGACCTCGGATTGACGGAGATCGAACGTGAGCTGGTCGCGATCGATCCCGGCTACGTCGCAGTCTCGCCGACTTCGCGTCTCGACTCGTTCCTGACGAAATCGGCCTACAGCTTTGTCGAGCTGAACGGCGAGAGCCCGGCGGGAATCGCCTACGCCGACGCCGCCTACGACATTTTTTCTTCATTACCGGTGATGAAGGCATTTGCCGCCGACTACAACGTGCGTCCGATGTACGGCCGCCGCCTTATGCTGGACGTGCTACTCAGCTCGTATGAAGAGTTTCTCGGCAGGAAACCCGAGCGCCCGCCACTCATCGCGATCGTCGACCTCGCAGACGTTCCGACAGTCAAAGAGTTTGAGCTTTTCCACGACTTTTTCGAACAGTCAGGCTACCCGTCGATCATTTGCACGCCACAGGAGCTGGAGTTCAGTAACAACCGACTCACCGCCCGTGGCCACGAGATCGATATCGTCTACAAGCGCCTCCTCGTGAACGAATACCTGCCGATCATGACGGAATATCCGGCGCTGCTCGACGCGTATCGCGCGGGCGCGATCTGCATGGTCAACAGTTTCCGTTCGAAACTGATTCACAAGAAAGCCTTGTTTGCGGTCCTGACCGATCCAAAGCACGCTCCGCTGTTCTCGCAGAACGAGCTCGACGCGATTCGCGCACACGTGCCGTGGACGCGCGTCGTCAGAGACGAACACACTGATTACTTCGGACGCGAGGTAAACCTTTTAGATTTTATCCGCGCCGACGGCGAGCGACTCGTGCTCAAGCCCAACGACGACTACGGCGGCCACGGGATCACGATTGGCTGGAACGTCGACCAGCGCGGCTGGGACGACGCGATAAATAACGCGCTCGCGGACGGCGATTATCTCGTGCAGGAACGTGTGCCCACGGCCCGCGAGGTGTTTCCAGCGCTCACGGACGACGGCCGGATCGAATTCGCGGAGCAGCTTGTCGATCTCGATCCGCTGCTATTCAACGGCAAAGTCGGTTCCGCGTTCACGCGGCTTTCTTTCACCGAACTGGCGAACGTCAGCTCCGGCGGCGGAATGGCGCCCACCTACATCATCAGCAAAAAGTGACGAAAACGGTTACAATCCAACCATGCCTGACGACAAAGACAGAGGCTTTGAAACACAGGATGAGCGCAGAAGTCACGATCGCTCGCGGTTGATAGTCGACGTTTTCTTTGACGGCAAAGACGTTACCGGCGTCGCCAGCACCAAAGACATCAGCCCGGGCGGGCTCTACATGAACACGCAGGCAGAGATTCCGGAGGGCGCGTTGCTGCTCGTGCGCATACCTTTCCGGCCTGACGTGCAGGCCGTCTGCAATGCGGTGGTGGTTTACAGCAATCCCGGCCGTGGTGTTGGCTTGAAGTTCCAGGGTTTGTCAGACGACGTCCGGGTCATGCTCGAACGTGAAGTTTCAAATGGCTGACGTTGAGCCAACGTGGGCTGAACTTCCCGGCGAAACGAGGGAACTGCTGGCTGGAAAACTCGCGGGCTTGTGGGGCGCAGAGAGCGACGCCGCAGCCTTTGATTCATGGCCGCTCGATAAGAAACAGGCGCTGCTGCTGCTCCTGAAGCGAATAAATGCGAAGAATCTCTGGCATCTCGTCAAACGAATAACTAACGTATATGGTGAAGGCGGGGTGGGATTGCAGTTCGAAGCGTGGCCGATGATCGAATCGACGTTGTCGCGTCGCAACGATTTCACGCGGATGATGGCGAATCACAAAGACACGACGGGCGGGTTTTACGAAAAGCGGCGGGCCGCGGCGGTGCTGCATTTCCTGTTTCAGGAAGGCGAGCCGCGCACGTGGTACGTTCACTTCGATCTTTACAGTCCCGTTCACTCGCCGGGCAGCATGTGGAAGCACCTGCGCCACGAGTTCATGGGCAAGATGAAACCTGACTGGAAGACAATCGCGAAGTGGCTGGATAAGTAATCGAGTCTGCGCTCTCTGCGTATCTCTGCGTCCTCTGCGTTTACGTGCGCTTTTAACGCAGAGGACCGCCGAGATACGCAGAGAAGCGCAGAGTAGAAAGAGGGCAAATGTTCGATCAATTCACACTGGGAATCGAAGAAGAGTTTCAGATCGTCGATCCGCAGACGCGCGAGTTGCGCTCGCACGTGGCGGAGATTCTCGAAGAAGGCAAGATGCTGCTCGGCGAGCAGATCAAGCCCGAGATGATCCAGTCGATGGTCGAAGTCGGCACGGGCATTTGTCGCAACATCCAGGAAGCACGAGCCGACATCACCCGGCTGCGCAGCATCATCGCCGGTCTCGCCAGGAAAAATGGACTCGCGATCGTGGCCGCTTCGACGCACCCGATCTCGCGCTGGCAGGATCAGAAGATATTCGACGACGAGCGTTACGAGCTGCTGGTGCAGGAGCTGCAGACGGTGGCGCGGTCGTTATTGATCTTCGGACTGCACGTACACGTCGGCATGGCGGATCGCGAGCGCGCGATTCACATCATGAACGCAGCGCGTTATTTCCTTCCGCACGTGCTCGCCTTGTCCACCTCCTCGCCGTTCTGGATGGGCCATAACACCGGGCTCAAGTCGTATCGCACTGAGATCTTCAAGCAGTTTCCACGCACAGACATTCCCGATCACTTTGACTCGTACCTTAATTTCCAGCGCTACGTCGATCTGCTGGTCAAGACGGGCTGTATTAACGATGGGAAGAAAATCTGGTGGGACATCCGGCCGCATCCATACTTCCCGACGCTCGAGTTTCGTGTTTGTGATATTCCGACGCGCGTTGACGACACGATCGCGATCGCGGCGCTGTTCCAGGCGATCGTCGCCAAGTTGAATAAGTTGATTGATAAAAATCTGGGGTTCCGGTTGTATCGGCGGATGCTGATACAGGAGAACAAGTGGCGCGCGGTGCGGTATGGGTTGGAAGGGAAGTTGATCGATTTTGGAAAGCAGACGGAAGTGCCGGTGCGCGACCTGGTGTTGGAGTTACTGGAGTTTGTTGATGATGTCGTGGATGAACTCGGATCGAGGAAAGAGATCGAGCACGTTCACACGATCCTCGAGCGCGGTACGTCCGCTGACAGGCAATTGCAGATTTATCGCGAGACGAACGATCTCACGGCGGTGGTTGACGACTTGATCAAGTTGACGATGGAGAACGTTTCGTATACCCCGGATTTGAGCGTGTCGAAAACCACTACCACCGCCTCGACCATATCTAAGTAGTAGACAGGATTACAGGATTTTCATGATGTACAGGATTATCTTGTTACTTGAAAATCTTGTAAATCCTGTCTAACGTCTTCTCCCGAGATAGTACTGCCACAGCATTCTCGCGGCGACGGCGCGATGTGGACGCCACTTTTCAGCGAGCCGCTCGAGCTCCAGCGGTCCTGGTCGCGTGGCCAATCCTTTCAACTCCTTCATCGCCACTGCCAGCGCGAGATCGCCAGCCGGCCAGATGTCGGCGCGGCGCATGGCCATCAATAGGTATACATCCGCGCTCCACAATCCGATGCCTTTGATCCGCGTCAGCGCCAGTCGCGCTTCATCGTCACTCAGGCGCGCTAACTGCGAGAAATTCAAATCACCGTTGACGATCGAGGCTGAGAGATCGATCAGGTACGCTGACTTCTGCCGCGTTACACCAAGACTGCGTAAATGCGGATCGCCGAGCTCGAGAAACCGTTCCGGCGCGAATGGCTGAATCGCGCCCTCCAAACGCACGAGCATCGCCTTCGCTGACTTCAACGACACCTGTTGCTCGAGGATGATGTGAACGAGGGTCGTGAATCCGGTGGCGCGGCGCCAGAGCGGAGGATCACCGTGCGCCGCGTAAATTCGAGCCAACATCTCGTCGCGCGCCGCGAGCTCACGCGCCGCGACGGCGAGAGTCTTTTCGGTGAGCGGCCTCAATTCTGAACGGCGATTGTCAGGAAATTCTCGAACAGGATGCGCCCGTCGCGCGAATCATTCGGATGTTGCCAGCGCGTGCGGCTCTTGTTCCAGTCTTCAAACGATTTCTCAAGGTGAAACTGGACCGTGTAGATCAATTGCCCGTCACTGCGCTTCACCATCATCTGGTTGCGACAGAGATACGACGTCGCCAGCAGCTCGAATCCTTCCGGCACGCGGTCGAGTTGCAAACCGTGATTTTGCCAGACGCGCAGGATACGCGCCGGCGCATCCGGCGCCGAGCAGTTGATGTTTTTGAAGATCGGATCCTCGGCCTCGGTGATGCGGATGAAACGATACTGGTATTCGTGCGGTCGCGCGGAGCGCTGCTCGTGCTGCTCGAGCTTATCGAGCGTGATCACGCGCGCGCCAAAACTCAGGCCGACGAGCTGGTGACCACCGCAGATTGCGAGCACCGGCGTTTTTGTCTCGCGAATGAATTCGCCAAACTCTTCAAGTATCGACGACTCGTAATAATCAAAATCGCGCAACGTGCCGCTGAGCACGATCGCGTCCGGCGCAAACTGTTTGGCGGCTGCGGCGACCTCGGAAAGGTGCGCAACGTGAGTCGTCGGGCGCTTAACCAGACGTGAAATGTTGTTCTGAATATTTTCAACCGCCATGCCGGCGATGAGTCGCTCGCGTCGCATCTCGGCGGCGAGTGTCTCGCCCCATTCAGCGCGCGCCACGGAAGACAGATCGCGGTCATCGCGCAGCAGGTTGTCGATCACGAGCACTCGCGCCTCGTCAATGCTCTGGTTGATGGGCTCGTAGCGACAGAAGTTCTGCTGGTTAAATGGAAAGGGAAGCGAAGTCGTGGGGGTGGTTAAGTCTTGATCCATTCTAATGTCGTTAATCCGAAAGTTGTTTTAGACAGGATTTACAAGATTTTCATGATTGACATGTAAATACTGTTAATCGTGTCCATCCTGTAAAACCATTATCTCCGTTGTTTTGTCGTTTGCCTGAACTCCGGGACGCGCGTGCCCGGCCCAGCCTCCTTGATGTCCGCGCGGATTTTAGCAATTAGCAGGCCACGAAGTCTCGCTTTGAAACGCGTAGTCTCTGCGCGCGTTTCCTGCTCAACCAGTAAAAACATTCTATACCACGACGACTCCAATTCGTCCGCCAGACGCGAGATTTTTGTTATGTCGTACGGAACCGCTACATCCTGACAACCGAGGCGCGCGAAGACTGAGAGGTATCTCGCCGTCGCCAGATCAGGGCAAAGAAGTCTACGCCGCCCGACCTTCAACTCGACCCCGAGGAGGGTGTGCTGGATGTCGACACGCGCCACCGGCTTTGCGCTTTCGAAGTGATACGAGCGGGTGCGCAGCTTGAGAATGCGCTCGCGATAGATTCGCGGCAGCCATGATTCCCCAAGTTGTTCCTGGATGAGTTGGGCGTATTTTTCGAGCGACAAAGATTTCTCCCGCAAAGGCGCCAAGGCGCAAAGTAAAAGCAGCTTCTAAGGTGTGCTTTGCGCCTCTGCGCCTTTGCGGGAGACTTTTTCAGTAAACAACTGCGCCTCGATCCTCGTTTGCAGCGCATTGATCACGCGGCCGGGAAAGATTCCGAGATAGAGCACTCCGAGCACGGTGATCACGAGCGCGATAGCCACGCTCGCCGGCACGCGCGGCGCGTTCCACGCCATCGTTCGCTCGCCAAAGAACATCACGATGATCAGTCGCAGGTAGTAATAAGCGGAGACGGCGGTGTTGAGCACACCTACGATCACAAGCCCGTAGTACTTCTGATCGATCGCGGCGCCAAAGACCATGATCTTGCCCATGAAGCCTGCCGTCAGAGGCATGCCGAACAGACTCAATATGAAGAGACTCAACGAAAACGCGAGCATCGGCGATTCGAAACCGATCCCGCGATAGTCTTCAATCGATGTGCGACGGTCGCCGCTGCGCGCGATCAGTTGCACGACGGCAAACGCGCCGATGTTCATTACCGCGTAAGCCAACAGGTAGAACACGACCGAGGTGATGGCATTGTGGCGCTGGGTCGGATCAGTAGCGGATCCGGCGGCGATAAAGCCGACCATCGCGTATCCCGCGTGCGCGATCGACGAGTAAGCGAGCATGCGTTTGATGTTGTTCTGCACGATCGCGACGACGTTGCCGAGCGTCATCGTGAGTATCGCCATGACGACGAGCACGCTGACCCACGCTTGATGCAGGTTTCCGGTTGTTGCATTCGACGCCGAAACCACGAACGGCAATCCGAAGACAAACACGCGCATGAACGATGCGAAACCTGCGGCTTTCGGTCCCGCAGTCATGAACGCGGTGACGGCCGTGGGCGCGCCTTCGTAAACGTCGGGCGTCCAGATGTGAAAAGGCGCGGTCGCGATCTTGAAACCAAAACCGACGAGCATCATCGCGGCGCCCGCGAAGAGCAACGCCGGATACTGCGCCTGGCCGACGCGCTGCGCGATCTCCGCGATATTGGTTGTGCCGGCAACGATCCGGCTGAGCGAGCCGCCCGGGCCGGGCTCGGCGATCGACGTCGCTCCGTAGATGAGTGCGATGCCGTAGAGCAGAAACGCGGACGAGAACGACCCGAGGATGAAATACTTCAGCGATGATTCATTCGAGCGTACGTCAGTACGACGGAAGCCCGCCATGACGTACGTTGCGATCGAGAGTATCTCGAGACCGAGGAAGATGATGACGAGATCATTGCCCGAGGCCATCAGCATCATGCCCACGGTGGCGAATAACAACAGTGAGTGAAACTCGCCCGCGGGCAGTTGTTCGCCTCCGACCCAGACGGTCGAGATTAGTAAAGTCAGGCCTGATACAAGCAGAAAAATCAGGGTAAAGCCGAGGCGCAGCTCGTCGAGCGCGATCATGCCGTTGAACGCATCGGACGCCGGCGTTCCCGCGGACCAGAGCCATAAGGTACTAATCGCGCCCGCGACGATGCCCGCGAGAGAAATACCGCCGGTGATCCAGCGCTGCGCCGGGTGCACGAACGCGTCGACAAGCATCACCAGTACGGCAGCGGCGCAGACGATCACCTCGGGTGCGATTAACGACCAGTTGACGATGGGCATTACGGATTGTGCTAAGAAGGACGTCATCGATATCGGTCCTATCGTCGTATAGGACTTATTTAAGGACCTCTGTTGTGTACGAACCACCAGCCGGGCTCGACGAAACGCGCGCGCGAATCACTTCGACACTCGGCTTCGAACGATCCAAAAACACGCGCGGGTAAACACCCATGAAAAGCATCAGCCCGAGCAGCGGCGCGAGTAGCCCGAGCTCGCGCTTATTGAGATCTGATAACCCGGCATTTTCCGGATTCGTGATGGGCCCAAACAACACGCGCTGCAACATCCAGAGCATGTAAACCGCCGCCCAGATCATACCCGTCGCCGCGAGCATTGCCGTGAGCCACGGACGACTAACTGCGTGCGAAGTCCACGTCCCGAGCAGTATGAAAAACTCACCGACGAAGCCGTTCAGGAACGGCAGCCCGATCGAAGACAACGACGCAAACACGAAGAGCGTCGCGTACCACGGCATCGGTTTCGCCAACCCGCCAAACTCGCTGATCTGGCGCGTATGTCGTCGCTCGTAAATAAACCCGACGAAGAGAAACAGCGCTCCGGTTGAAACGCCGTGATTCAGCATCTGGTAAAGCGCGCCCTGCATGCCGAGTTCTGTAAACGAGAACAACCCGAGCACGACAAAACCCATGTGACTGACCGACGAATACGCCACGAGCCGTTTGAAGTCGGGCTGGACCATCGCCACGAGCGCGCCGTAGATAATTCCGATCACGGCGAGAATGATGATCACCGGCGCCCACCAGCGCGCTGCATTCGGAAACAGCGCGAGATTGAAACGCATCAGCCCGTACGTTCCCATCTTCAGCAATACGCCCGCGAGAATCACGGAGCCGGCTGTGGGCGCTTCGGTGTGCGCGTCGGGCAGCCACGTGTGAAACGGAAACAGCGGCACCTTGATACAGAACGCGAGTGCAAACGCGAGAAACAGCCAGAACTCGGCGCGATCCGATAGCGGACTCGCGCTTAGAGCCTGCAAAAGCGTGACGTAATCAAACGTGTGATAGGTGAAATAAAGCGCGAGGATGCCGACCAGCATCAGCAAACTGCCGACCGCCGTGTAGATGAAAAACTTCACCGCGGCGTAGATTCGACGATCGCCGCCCCAGATTCCGATCAGGAAGAACATCGGCACGAGCGACGCTTCGAAGAACAGGTAGAAGAGCAGCAGATCGAACGACACGAAGACGCCGATCATCGCCGATTCGAGGACCAGCAGAAACGCGTAATACGAGAGTTGCCGTTTGCGAATGGCGGTCCAACTCGAAAGTACTGAGATCGGCATCAACAGTGTCGTCAACAATACGAGCCAGAGACTGACGCCGTCGACCGCGATGTGATAACGCGAGCCGATGTAGCCGATCCAACTCACGTTTTCTTCGAACCGCAATTCAGCGCCGCTCGCGCCGACACCGCGGAGCAAGAGCAGCGACACTACAAACGTCGCGACGGTCGCGATCAGCGCGATCCAGCGGTAATACTCTTCGCGCCGGCCCGACACAAAGCTGTAGCCGACGAGCGCCAGCGCGCCCGCCACCGGCAGAAGAATTAGTATGGTTAACAAATACGCCATCAATCCGTTTTCAAAATCCGTTTAATCCGCGCCTACACACCCGGGAATCCGAGATACGCAAACACTCCAATCAAGATCAGAGCCCCCAGCAGAATGATCGCAGCGTAACCACGCACGAAACCCGCTTGCAGGTAACGACCGAGCCGGCCCATTTCCTGAACGGATTCGCCAATCGCGTGCAGCAGTCCATCGAGTACGCCCACGTCGAATATTTTCCAGAGACCTTCGCGCGAGCCAGCCTTGATCGGTTGAATCAGCGCGGCATCGTAAATCTCGTCAACGTAGTACTTGTTCTCCAGCAAGCGCGGCATCTGCAGAAGCGGTCGTGCCTGGAACAGCAACCAGCCTGCGCCGATTCCCAGGAGCGCGATGAGCACCGAGACCAGGGCCAGTATGCGTTCCGCAGAGATTTCTTCAGCCGAGTGCGTCGCCTCAGTCGCAGTAACCGCGCCGTGTTCGCCTTCGGCGAGAGGAATCTCGGTCGCATGCGTCTCGACAGCACCCACTTTCGCTACCACCGGCTCGAGCGTGTGCTCGATCACGTTGACGTCCTTATTCGAGAAGCTCGAACTCAACGCATACGGGATACCGATGAAGCCGCCGACAGTCGAGAGCACCGCCAGCACGATCAGCGGCACGGTCATCAGCCACGGCGACTCGTGCGGTTCAACTGGTCCATGATGATGATCCAGTTCCTGGTGTTTTGATTCGTGCGTTTCGCGGAAGCGCTCCTTGCCCCAGAAGGTCATCACCATCATGCGCGTCATGTAGACCGCGGTCAGAAACGCAGTGAGAGCGCCGATGGCCCAGAGGAACTTGCTGAACCCGGTCGAGGGAAGACTAAACGCTGGCGCGCTCCACGTCTTCCAGAGAATCTCGTCTTTCGAAAAGAAGCCCGCAAAGATCGGCACACCGCAGATCGCCAGCCAGCCCGTGACCATCGTCGCAAACGTGATCGGCATGTACTTCTTCAGCCCGCCCATGCGGCGCATGTCCTGCTCGTGATGCATGCCGTTAATCACCGAGCCGGAGCCGAGGAAGAGCAGCGCTTTGAAGAACGCGTGCGTGATGACGTGAAAGATCGCGGCGACAAACGCGCCGACGCCGCACGCGAGGAACATGTATCCGAGCTGCGAGATTGTCGAGTAAGCGAGAACCTTCTTGATGTCGTTTTGTGCGAGACCAATCGTCGCCGCGAAGAGCGCGGTTGCCGCGCCGATGATCGCGACGATGAACATCGCTGTCGGTGCGTGTACGAAGATTTCCGAACAACGCACGATCATGTAGACGCCCGCCGTGACCATCGTGGCCGCATGAATCAGCGCTGACACGGGCGTCGGACCCGCCATCGCGTCAGGCAGCCAAACGTACAAGGGGATCTGCGCGCTCTTGCCCGCCGCGCCGATAAAGAGCAGCACCGCGATCGACGTCGCGCCGCCCGCGAATATCGCGCCCGCCGTGAACGTCTCGACGGGTTGGTTCCGGAAGAACGACAACGCCGTGTGCGCGGCTTCACCAGCCGCTGGATTGGCGAAGAAGCTGACCGAGCCGGTGACGAAGAACGTCAGCATGATGCCGAGTACGAAGCCCCAGTCGCCGATGCGATTCGTGATGAACGCTTTCTTCGCCGCGTCGCTCGCTTCCTTGCGGTCGAAGTAATAACCGATGAGCAGGTACGAGCAGAGGCCTACGCCTTCCCAACCGACAAACATCAGCACGAAGTTGTCCGCGAGAACGAGCGTCAGCATCGAGAACATGAACAGGTTGAGAAATGCGAAGAAGCGATAGAAACCGGCTTCGCCGTGCATGTAGCCGACGGCGAAAACGTGAATGAGGAACCCGACGAACGTGATGAAGAGCGCGTACGTTCCACTCAGACGATCCATCGCGAGGGCAAAGTCAGCGCGAAAATTTCCAACTTGCAGCCACGTCCAGATGTGATCGAGCACCGGCGTCTCGGTGCGCAGCGCTCCTCCTGAGTTGAGCGCCAGATAAAACGCCACGATAGTCGAGATCGCCACCGACCCACACGCGACCACACCGATAAACCGCTCATCACGCACACGGCGTCCGACGAACCAATTGATCGCCGCCCCTGCAAGCGGAGCAAAGATGATCAAACTGAGAAGGTTGTTTTCCATTCTCTGTTACGAGTCAGTTTTTACAGGATTTACAAGATTTTCAGGATTAACATGTAAATCTCGCTAATCCTGTCATCCTGTCAAAACTAACCTACCAATCAGAACCTATAATTTAAGTATGCTCGCCTCATCCACATCCAGCGACTCGCGATTACGAAAGATCGCAATGATGATCCCCAATCCGACCGCAGCTTCCGCCGCCGCGACCGTCATGACGATGAACACGAAGAGCTGCCCGGTCACGTCCTGAAAGAAACTGGCGAACGCCACAAACGTCAGATTCACCGCATTCAACATCAACTCGATGCACATGAACATCGCGATGATGTTGCGCTTGATGATCACGCCCGTCACGCCGATCGTGAACAGGATCGCGGAGAGCGCCAGGTACCAGGAAAGCTGTGGCTCCATTGTCTTAGTCTCGCTTTGCTTGATTGCGAAAATTCGTAATTCCCAAAGTCCGGGCCGCTTCTGCTGAGCTGTCTGCCTCAACGGGCCTCAGGTCGTCAGGTTCAGCGTTCGGGTCAATCATCGAGAGCGGCAGCACCTGCGCCCCCGGAACTATGCGCGCGCTCGACGACAGCAATCCACCGCGACGCGCGAGCGTCATCGCGCCGACGATCGCCATCAACAGCAGTATCGAAGTGATCTCGAACGGCAAAAGATACCGTGTGAACAACTGCGCGCCGATGGAGTGCGTCAGTCCAACATCCGAAGGCGCCGACGTTGGATTAACTCTGAACTCCTGCACGGTCACGAGTATGAAAGCGACCTCAGCGATCAAAATCGCGGCAAGCGCGATCGCCGCCGGCACCAGAAACTTCAAACGCGACCGCCTACGCTCTTCCTGTTCGACGTTGAGCAGCATGATTACAAACACGACCAGCACCATGATGGCGCCCGCGTAAACAATCACCTGCACCGCGGCTATGAACGGCGCCGCCAGCATCACGTAAAGACATGCGAGTGAGATGAACACGCCGATCAAAGAGATCGCGCTATAGAGCGGATTTCGTTGCGCGACGACGGCCAGACCGCAGCCAATCGCCAGCCCTGCGAACAGGATGAAAAGAAGCGCCAACATAATCCAGTTAGCCTGCGAAGCAGGCGGAATTCAGTAGCCTGCGAAGCAGGCGTAAGCATAAAGCCTGGGGCGCAAGCCCCAGGTAAATCGCATTACCAATTTCCCAGCCCGCGAATGCGGGCGACAGCCCGAGATGCTATCGCTGTCGCCCGTTTCACGGGCTCGATCGATTTCTTTTTCAAACGATCCTGGGGCTTGCGCCCCAGGCTTTATGCTTTCGCCTGCTTCGCAGGCTCGGAGCATAGTTCACAAGTTCGGGAAGAAGTAGATCAGTGTGGCTGAAAGGAAGATGTTCAATAGCGCCAGCGGCAGCAGGATCTTCCAGCCGAAGTTCATTAACTGATCGAAACGGAAGCGCGGCAACGTCCCGCGCAGCCAGATGTAAATAAAGAGAAACACGCAAATCTTAACTATAAATCCGAGCGCGCTTACCAGACCGAACAGAAACGAGCCACGGGCAAGGATCAGGTCCAGAAAGGGCACGTTCCAGCCACCCCAAAATAGTGTGGTGGCCAGCATCGAGACCGTGAACATGTTGATGTATTCGGCGAGGAAGAAGAGCGCAAACTTCATCGCGCTGTATTCCGTGTGGAAGCCGGCGACGAGCTCGGTTTCGGCTTCGGGCAGATCGAACGGGACGCGATTCGTTTCCGCAATCGCGGCGATCAGGTAGATGATGAAACCGAGCGGCTGAAACAGGACGTACCAATGCGTGCCGTGCCAGGCGGACTGGTTCTCGACGATCTGTCCGAGATCGAGCGTGCCCGCCATCATGATGACGCCGATCAGGCTCATGCCCAGCGCAAGCTCGTAGGAAATCATCTGCGCCGACGAGCGCAGACCGCCCATCAAGCTGTACTTGTTGTTTGAAGACCAGCCTGCGAGCATGATGCCGTACACGCCGATCGAAGTGATCCCGAGCACGTAAAGCAAACCGATATCGAAACGCGCGATCGTTAAAGGGATCGTGATGCTGGTAAACGGGATCGTGATCTCGGGGCCGAATGGATAGACGATCATCGTCATCAACGCGGCCATCGTGGCGATCACGGGCGCGAGGAAGTAGATGAAGCGTGTCGATTTGTCGGGGACAATGTCTTCTTTAAGGATGAACTTCAGCAGGTCTGCGAATGGTTGCAGCACGCCGCCGTAGCCGACGCGGTTTGGACCAAGGCGTCCCTGGATAAAACCGAGGACGCGACGCTCGGCCAGGACGGTGTAGGCGACGATCAAGAGCACGACCGTGAACGCCACCGTGATGGCTACGAGCTTGAGGACTATATCGATCGCAGTGTCCATTTAATTTTAAGAATATTTCTCCCGCAGCGGCGCAACGGCGCAACGGAAAATGGTCAACTTAAACGTTGCGCCGTTGCGCCGCTGCGGGAGAAACTTCCTCACACGCCTGCTCCGATCGTAATTTGGTAAAGGGGCGAAACCGCTGTTGTCTCGGGTCTTGGATTGCCCGATGCCAGTAACCGGAATTGGCCGACTTTTTCCGTCAGCCTTCCCAAACGGAACAGCTCCACGCCAACGTCAGGTGTTACCGTTATCTTGTCGCCATCATTCGGTAGTCTTTCAACCTCGTCTCGAATGGCCCGGAGAGCTTCTGAGACGTCAGTTGACTCAACCTGAAACTTGGCCTGCACCGGGTTGGTCTCGTCCTTCAACAACGGATAACGCATGCCGGCGAATGCTGGCGCCTGTTCGCCGATCTCTCGAAACACCGCGGTGGCGGACATCTCGTAACCAAAATCCAATCCCAGCTCTTTCGCGAGTTGCGCCGTGATCATCCAGTCAGGCTTCGACTGGTGCAGCGGCGGAATCGACTGTCGCACACGCTGGACGAAGCCGTCGTTGTTCGTAAACGTACCGTCCTGTTCGGCGTACGAAGCGGCGGGCAGAACAACGTCGGCCATTTCGGTCGTTTCGTTTTCGAAGAGCTCCTGGACCACGAGGAAGTCGAGTTGTGATAGCGCAGCTTCGCGGCCTTTGAGATGTTGTGGCAGGAAGCCGCCGGCCATGTAGAGCGCGCGAATCTCACCGCCGGCCGCATCCAGAAGCTGACCCGGCGACGTGGGGCCATCCATCATGCCCACGGCGTGCGCGCCGACGCTGTTATTGAAGAACGGCAACGGATGCAGCAGTATTCGCCGCTTATCTCCCCCAAGTGTTTGTGATAGTTGAGCAATTACTGCTTGTCCGGCCTCGCTGACTTCGTGGCCAAACATGATCACGACGTCGCCTTCAGTGTTTGCAATCGCCTGTCGCGCCGCGTCGATCGCGCTCGCCTCAAGACCGGTCTTCTGCGCCGCGAGAGCGTCGTTGGAAGAATCAGCAAGCGCGAGGACGATCGCGTCTTCCGTTCCCGGTCTGATGTGCAAAAAGACTTGCGCCTGTTCGCGCAAACGAATCGGAACAGAATTGATTAGCACGAGCGTCGCCCCACCGTTCCGCACGGCCTGTCGCATCTGTTTGCCCGTCAATGGCTGTAGCTCGCTCGGATCGCCGCCGATCTGCACGATCGTCTTCGCGTAGCGGATGTCGCGATGAGTTGCGAGCGGCGCGCCGAGGTTCTTGAAGAAGCTTCTCAGACTCAACAGATCCGTCGTCGTGTAGTTCTCCGTCCCGACTAACTCGGTTGCAAACTTGCGCAACACGTAAAGCGATTCATTCGTCATGCGCGGACTGCCGACAACACCGATCGCGTTTCTTCCATGCGCATCTGCAACCGCATCGAGACGCTCCGCGACGTGACGGATCGCTTCATCCCACGTCGCCGGGATCAGCTTGCCGCCTTTCTTGTAGCGGATCATCGGCGTCCGAATGCGCGCTTCGTGATTGATGAACGGATGCCCGAATCGTCCCTTCACGCAGAGAAACTCGCCGTTAAGTCCGTTGACGTAACGATCGCGCGCGACCGAACGCCGCACTTCACCACTACGCGAGCCCAGCGACATCTGACAACCGTCCGAACAGAAGTTGCACGTGGTGATCGTCTGCGCGAGCTCCCACGGACGCGTTTGGTGTCGATAAGTCGCGTCGAGCAGCGTTCCGGTCGGACAGACTTCGATACAGTTTCCGCATTGCGAACAGTCGAGCCAGCCGAGGTACGTACCGATCACGGTGTGCGCGCCACGGCCGCCCGCCTCGATCGCCTCTTCACCCATCCACTCATCGCACACGCGCGTGCAGCGTTTACAGAGAATGCAACGCTGCGGATCGTTCGCGACCATCGGCGAGAGATAGCGCTCGGCGTAGTAGTTCTTCTGCTCGGTGAAGCGTTCTTCGAGACCGCCCCAGTCGAACGTCATCTCCTGTAATTCACACTCGCCACCGCGATCGCACACAGGGCAATCGAGCGGATGGTTTGCGAGCAGAAACTCCGTCATCCCGCGCTGCGCTTTTTCGATCTCTTCACTCTGCGTCGTGACGATCATGCCGTCGGTGCAGGTGATCGTGCAGGACGTTTGCAGCTTCGGCATCTTCTCGATACGCACGAGACACATGCGACACGAAGCCTGCAGCGCGAGATCGGAGTAATAACAGAAGGATGGAATATCGAAACCTTTTTCGCGGCACACGTCGATCAGACGCGCGCCCTTCGGAACTTCGAAGTCTTTTCCGTTAATCGTAACTTTGATTAATTCAGTCGACATTTAAATCAGTTTTGCCACAGATTACACGGATCTACACAGATAAATCTTTACCGTGTGAATCCGTGTTATCCGTGGCTAATAATCTTCGTTTGAAGTCCTCAGGGAACCGTTTGATCGCCGATTGGATGGGCCACGACGCCGCATCACCGAGCGGGCAAAACGACTTGCCCTCGATGTTGTCACAAAGATCGAGCATGAGTTGCGCATCCTCAGGACGCCCGCCGCCGTTCTCGATGCGTTTGAACACCTTCACCAGCCAGTCGGTACCTTCACGACACGGCGTACACCAGCCGCACGACTCATGTTTGTAAAACTCAGTCAGGTTTTTCGTCGACTCAAACACATCGACCGTCTCATCCATCACGATGAAACCACCCGATCCAACACTCGAACCCGCCGCGACGAGTCCTTCGTAGTCCATGCGCACGTCTTTCCCGATAATCTGATCGGCGCGCATGATGTAGACCGACGAGCCGCCCGGAATACAAGCCTTGAGCTGCTTGTCATTGAGCATCCCGCCGCAGTCTTCCATGATGAACTTTTCCATGTCGTCGTAGCCCATCGGCAACTCGTAAACGCCCGGCAGCTTGACATGACCAGAGACGGACCAGAGCTTCGTGCCGCCGCTCTTCTCGGTGCCGAGTTTTTGATAAGCCTCGCCGCCCATCTTGATGATGTCAGGCACGGCGGTGAGCGTTTCGACGTTGTTGACGACGGTCGGCGCCGCATACAGACCGGAAACAGCAGGGAAGGGCGGTTTCATACGCGGGTGACCGCGCAGACCTTCGAGCGAGCTCAGCAGCGCTGTCTCTTCACCGCAGATGTACGCGCCCGCACCGGTGTGCGTGTGGATCTCGCAAGCGAACTCAGTGCCGAGGATCTTGTCGCCGACGAGTCCCTCTTTACGCGCTTCATCGAGCGCGACGTCCATGATGTCGATGAGGTATTTATATTCGCCGCGCGTGTAGATGTAGCAGGTCTTTGAATTGAGCGCGTAGGCGGCGATCAACATGCCTTCGATCAGCATGTGCGGATCGCGCTCCATCAGGTATCGATCTTTGAACGTGCCCGGCTCGGATTCGTCGGCATTGCAGACGACGTACTTCGGCTTCGGCGAGTCTTTCGGCACGAAGCTCCACTTCATTCCGGTGGGAAATCCGGCGCCGCCGCGTCCACGCAGCGCCGACTTCTTCACTTCGTTGATCACGTCGTCAGGCGACATGCCGTCGAGAACTTTTTTGAGCGCTTCGTAGCCCCCATTTGCCCGGTAGACGTCGAGCGAACGCGAGCGCTCGAGATGGACTCGACGCAGTTGTAGTGGTTCACATCCGATGGCAGCGATACGCATTTAAGGCAGTTTGTCCAGTATTTGATCGATCTTTTCCGGCGTCAGGTTCTCGTGATAGTCGAAGTTGATCTGAAACATCGGCGCCGTGCCGCACGAGCCTAGACACTCGACTTCACTCAAGGTGAAGCGCCCGTCAGCCGTGGTCTCGCCAACTTTGATTCCCAGCTTCTGCGAACAATGCTCGGTGACTTTCCCCGCACCCATGATCTTGCAGGAGAGTGTCTTGCAGACCTGGATGTGATACTTGCCGACCGGATTGGTGTGGATCATCGAGTAGAACGTCGCGACTTCCCAGATATCCGTGACGCGCAACTTCAGACGATTTGCGAGATAAAGCACGCCCGGCGGATCGAGATACCCACGCTCGCGCTGCACGATGAACATCAACGGCAGAATCGCCGAGCGCATCACCGGATACTTCGCAAGGTGCCGATCGATCTCCGCCTCAACTTCCGGTGAAAACGTCGCCGGCTCAACCCCGAGATTGACGGGCTGCGACAGCGGTTGAATGTTTACAATCTGCGTACTCATTTAAGAAATATTTTAGCCGCGGATGAACGCAGATTAACGCTGATCTGCGTAAATCCGGTTTTTAAATCCGCGTTAATCCGTGTTACCGATCTATTTCGCCCAACACGATATCCAGTGATCCAATGATCGCCACGATATCCGCCACCATCTCGCCCTCAGACATCACCGGCAGCGCCGACAAATTCACAAAACTCGGACCACGGAAGTGAACTCGATTCGGCTTTGGACCACCATCAGACCTCATGTATACACCGAGCTCGCCCTTCGAAGCCTCAATCGGGTGATAGACCTCGCCCGCCGGCACGTCGAAACCCTCCGCCACGATCAGGAAGTGATGAATCAACGCGTCCATGTGACTTTTCATCGCTTCACGATCGGGCAGCACGACTTTCGGCGCGTCCGCTTTGATCGGCCCGGGCCGCAAACGTGACAAAGCCTGAATCGAGATCTTGTGCGACTCCTTCATCTCGCGCATACGCACCATGTACCGCGCCCAAACATCACCGTCAGGCTCAGTCGGCACTTCAAAATCGTAATTCTCGTAACTGCTGTACGGGTTCGCGCGACGAATATCGAGACCGACGCCGCTGCCGCGCAAACATGGTCCGGAAAGTCCCCAATCGATCGCGTCTTCCGCCGAGATGCGTCCGATGCCCTGCGTGCGTCGCTGAAAAATCTTGTTGCCGCTGAGCAGTTTGTGAAACTCGTCGAGCGCGGCAGGGAAGTCGTCGAGAAACTGTTTGCAGCGATTATCGAAGCC
>JADMIO010549009.1_pt1 | contig 36365 bp, 29 predicted proteins | sample 8958161 | NCBI WGS metagenome assembly JADMIO01 (sample SAMN16585339, study PRJNA669376) | soil metagenome | isolation source: Crop rotation soil | place: USA: Cullars Rotation, Alabama | collected 2011
CCGCCGGCGACGTCTGTTACGAGCACGCGATGGCCGAACGCGCGGTCGGCTGGCTGCGCCGGCGGGCGGCGCGCGGCGCGACGGTGCTGCTCGGCGATCCCGGCCGCACCTACCTGCCGCGGAGCGGCCTGCGCGAACGCGCCCGCTATGTCGTGCCGACCAGCCGCGAACTCGAAGACCGCGAGCGTCGTGACGGAATCGTCTGGGAGGTGCTGCCGGGCTGAGTTTCGGCGAGGCCGCGCAAGGCCGCGACGACTTCGCGCAATGCCCGGTCGGGCACCTTGTCGCGCCGCAGCACCAGCCCGATCCGGCGATGCAAGACCGGGCTCAGCGACCGGAACACGAGCCCGAGCGCATCCGCATCGGCGGTCGCCAGGCGCGGCAGCAGGCCGCAGCCGAGCCCGGCCGCAATCAGCTGCTTGATCGCCTCGATACTGCCGAGCTCCATGACCGGCTTGAGCGCGACATCCGCTCGCTTGAACCAGTCGTCGATCACCCGCCTCGCGTTGCCGCCGGGCTCGTAAAGCAGCACCGGCAGCGCCGCCAGCGAGAGGGCAGTGACGGGCCGACCCGGCGCGGCGCCGCCCGCGAACACGGCGACGATCTCGTCGTCGACCAAGGGTTCGGCCACGAACACGCGGCCGGGCGCCGGTAACGTGACGACACCGACATCGAGCAGATTGTCCTCGATCTCCCGCAATATGTCGGGGGTGTTACCGGTGCGGACGATGATCTCGACGTGCGGGAAACGCCGCCGCAATTCGCGCAGCAGCGGCGGCAGCAGATAGATGCAGGCGGTTGCGCCGGTACCGATCCGCACCCGTCCGGCGACGCCTTGGGCAAAGTCGGCAACCGCATCGATCGCACCGGCAATCGCCGCCTCGATGCGCGCCACCTGCGGCAGCAGGTTGCGCCCCGCCAGTGTCGGCTCGACCCGCCGTCCCACCCGTTCGAACAGACGCACCCCGAGGCGCCGTTCGAGCTGCCGTATCTGCACGCTGACCGCCGGCTGCGTCAGGTTGAGCCGCGCCGCCGCGGCGGAGAAGCTGCCGAGCTCGGCAACGGCCGCAAATGCCGTCAGGTGATCGAGGTTGACGCCGCGCATCTATAAACAACGATTATGACTCGCATAGACTGAATAAATTGGACCCGCGCCAAGGCAAACCGCAATCTGGCGACCGCAGGAGAGAAAGCGCGATGGCAATTGTTGAACCGGCGATCGTCCGGCCCAGCGTCGCCGCCGATATCGAGGCGCTGCAGCGAATATACGCCCACCACGTGCTGCACGGGCTCGCGTCGTTCGAGATCGAGCCGCCATTGGTCGAGGAGATGGCGCGGCGGCGGCAGGCGGTGCTCGCCGGCGGCTATCCGCATCTCGTCGCCGAGCGCGGCGGCGACATCGTCGGCTATGCCTATGCCGGGCCGTATCGCACCCGGCCGGCCTACCGCTATTCGGCGGAGAACAGCGTCTATATCCGGCCGGATTGCGTCGGGCAGGGCATCGGCCGGGCGTTGCTCGCAGCGCTGATCCCCTTGTGCGAGGCGGCGGGCTTGCGGCAGCTGATCGCGGTGATCGGCGACAGCCGCAACACCGCCTCGATCGAACTGCACCGCCGCGCCGGGTTCAGCGAGATCGGCACCATCCGCTCAGTCGGCTACAAGGCCGGGCGCTGGCTCGACAGCGTGCTGATGCAGCGCTCGCTCGGCCCCGGCGACACGACGCCGCCCTGATGCGGCCTGTCGCGCCCAGCCAGTGATGACGCCGGGAAAGGTCACGGTCGTCGCGGCGCTCGGCACGACGCAGACTCTGGCCTGGGCGTCGAGCTACTATCTGCCGGCGGTGCTTGGCGTTCCGATCGCCCGCGCCCTCGACCTGCAACCGAGCGTATTCTTTGCGGTGTTTTCCGGGGCGCTGCTGCTGTCGGCGGTCGTCGCGCCCTATGTCGGGCGGCTGATCGACGGCGGCGGCGGCAGGGCCATCCTGATCGGCTCCAACCTCGTCCTCGCCGCCGGACTGGCGCTGCTCGGCATGGTGCAAGGGGTCGTCGGCCTGGCGGTCGCCTGGGCCGCGCTCGGCATCGGCATCGCGATGGGCCTCTACGACGCAGCCTTTGCGACGCTGACGCGGCTCTACGGCCGCGAAGCGCGCAGCGCGATCACCGGCATCACGCTGATCGCCGGTTTCGCCAGCACGGTCGGCTGGCCGGTATCGGCCTGGCTCGATCACGAATTCGGATGGCGCACCGCCTGTTTCGTCTGGGCTGCGGTCAATCTGGGCGCGGCGCTGCCGCTCAACTGGCTGATATTGCCGCAAGCGCCGCCGATCATGCCGATCGGCACGCCGAGCCGGCACGGCTTCGAAGCGGAGGACCCGCCGCGCTGGGCGATGCCGATCCTCGTCGTCTTCTTCTGCGCCACCGCCTTTGTCACCGGCGCGTTGCAGGCGCACTTGCTGCGCTTCCTGGAACTCGTGGGTGCAAGCGAGACCGGCGCGATCCTCGCGGGCGCCTTGGTCGGACCGACGCAGGTGGCCGCGCGCCTCGTCGAATTCGGCCTGTTGCGGTCGCTGCACCCGGTGTGGTCGGCGCGGCTTGCCGTGATGCTGCACCCGCTCGGCGCCGTGCTGCTGGCCGCCGGATCGCCGGGCATTCTGGTCTTCGCGCTCGCCTACGGCGCCGGCAACGGCATGATTACGATCGCCAAGGGCACCCTGCCGCTGGCGATCTTCGGTCCGGCCGGATACGGGCTGCGGACCGGGCTGCTCGCCGCCCCCGCCCGGCTGGCGCAGTCCGCCGCGCCGCTGCTGTTCGCGCTGCTGCTCGACCGCTTCGGAATGGCGGCGGTCCTGCTCACCGTCGGTCTCAACCTCGCCGCTTTCGCAGCGCTGTGGCTGCTGCGCCCTGCCCCAGTGCCAACAGCCGTCAGCGCCGGCAATTGATGCGAGCCAGGGCGTATGGTGCGGACGGCGGGACTCGAACCCGCACTCCCCTTCGGGAAGGGGATTTTAAGTCCCCTGCGTCTACCGTTTCGCCACGTCCGCGGCGAATGTCCTTATTCGGCTAATCTTCCGCGAGGCCTTCGCGAGGGTCGCCGCCGAGGGTCCGGATCATCGCTTTCACCTCTTCGGTCGCGCCGAGCAGGCGGTCGCGATCGGTGCCGCGCAGCACCAGCGTGACCCCGAAATCGGCGCGGCGGAAATAGGGGTACGAGCCGATGTCGAGGTCAGGGTAGCGCGATTGGACCTCGCCAAGATCCTTGGCCAGCACGCCCTCGCCGAGGGCGCAGCTGACGCTGCGGCTCAGTACCTTGGCGCCGCCCTTCAGCCGGTGGCGCAATTCGCTGAAGATCGCCTGCATGATCTGCGGCACGCCCGGCAGGACAAAGACGTTGCCAATCTGAAAGCCCGGGGCGTGCGAGATCGGGTTGCGCAGCAGGGTGGCCCCTTCCGGCACCTGCGCCATGCGCAGCCGCGCCGCATTCAGCATGCCCGGCGGATAATGCGATTCGAGCAGCCGCTTCGCCTCGGGGTGGACGATCAGCGGTACCGCGAACGCCTCGGCGATGCAGGCGGAGGTGATGTCGTCGTGGGTCGGGCCGATGCCGCCGGTGGTGAAGACATAGTCGAATTGGCGGCGCACTTCGTTGACCGTGTTGACGATCACATCGGCGTCATCGGGGATGACCCGCGCCTCGCGCATCCGGATGCCGGCCTCGTTGAGGCCGCGCGCCAGAAACGCCAGGTTCTCGTCCTGAGTGCGGCCCGACAAGATCTCATTGCCGATGATCAGGACGCAGGCGGTAACCGTCTCCGCGCTCATATCCCCCCCGAAAAGCACGCTGGCGCCTCTTCATAAGGAAACCCGGCCCGCCGCACAATCACCGCCGGTGGCCCTTCCGGCTCCCTTGTTGGGCGCATCGACGCGGCGCCGGCTCCCGCACCGGTTGCCGCACCTGCCCTGCCCCGGGATTGCTAGCCGGCACCGCCCTTCCTACGTTTGAGGTCGGCGATGCGCGGCGCACGATTGCCGCCGCATTGCGATCGGATTATCACGGAACGCGCGGCCCAGGCTGCGGCATCGTACAGCGAGACACGGCGTAATGATGAAAGAAGCGGCCACGATGGGGCTGGAGCCGATGCGCGGTTCGCCGCGCGCCGGACAGATCAAGATCCACGGTGCCGAGGCTTTCGAGGGCATGCGGCGTGCCGGAACGCTCGCCGCGGCGACGCTCGACTACATTACCGCGCATGTGCTGCCCGGCGTCAGCACCGGCGAGCTCGACCAGATGTGCCACGAATTCATCGTCGGCCATGAGGCGATCCCTGCGCCGCTGAACTATCGCGGCTTTCCGAAATCGATCTGCACCTCGATCAATCACGTCGTCTGCCACGGCATTCCGGGTGACCGGCGGCTGATGGAAGGCGACATCGTCAACATCGATGTGACGGTGATCCTCGACGGCTGGCACGGCGACACCAGCCGCATGTTCTTTGTCGGCGAGCGTATCCCGATCAAGGCAAGGAGGCTCGTTGACGTGACTTACGAGGCGATGATGCGCGGCATCGCCGTGGTCCGCCCGGGGGTGCGGATCGGCGCCATCGGCGACGCGATCCAGCGCTTTGCCGAGGGCCATCGCTATTCGGTGGTGCGCGATTTCTGCGGCCATGGCGTCGGCAGGGTGTTTCACGACGCGCCGTCGATCCTGCATTACGGACGGCCCGAGGAGGGCGTCGCACTGCGCGAAGGCATGTTCTTCACGGTCGAGCCGATGATCAATGCCGGCCGCTATGAGGTGAAGGTGCTGAGCGACGGTTGGACCGCGGTCACCAAGGACCGTTCGCTGTCGGCCCAGTTCGAACACACGGTCGGCGTCACCGCGACCGGCTACGAGATCTTCACGATCTCCCCCGGCGGTCTCCACCGGCCCCCGTACCAGCTTTAAGGCGTACCAGCTTTAATCGGGCAGGAAATCCGCTGCCAATACCTCCGCCGCGCTATAGGGACACGGCGTCGGAAAAGCGGTTTCCGGCAGGCCGGTTTCGCTCGCCGCCACCCGGCGCGCGCGGGCGTACAACGCCGGCGGAACCCTGGCGATGCGCGGTTGCAGGCTCGGCGACTCGCCCAGCAAGTCCTCGATGCGGCTGCGCTGTTCCCGGATCGTTGCGGACCAGCTGCGCGAGCGAAATCCGATCTGCACCTGCCATTTGAGCAGGTGCACCAGCAGCACTTCGAGGCGGCTGTCGAGTTCGCGCCGGTCGCTGCGGCCCATGCTTTCGAGTTCCTCGGCGATGTTCGCGACATCGAGCTGCGACAGCTCCCCCGACCGCAGCAGGCGGGCCTGCTCCATCGTCCAGGCGTAGAAATCCTCGTCATAGGCTACGGAATTGCGGGCCATCGCCGGCCTCCTCGCCGGATGTGCGCGGTTATAGCACTCTCAGTGCACCAGCCGCACCGTGGCGCGGGCGCTCTTGCCGCTGCCGTCGATCACGGTGAGCTGCGCAAAGCCGATGCCTTCGGGTTCCCAGTACAGCGTGCGGCGGGGTATTCCGGGCGCCAGCGGGCGGCCGTCGACCAGCCAGCGCAATGGGCCGCGGCCGGACGCTTCGAGCGGCACGTTGCGGCCGTCCCAGTCGAGCGTCGCGCCGTCGGGCGGGTAGAGGATGCGCGGCCCGCCGGCGTCAACCGCGTCGAGCGGCCCTGGAGCCAGGCTGCGCAGGCCTGACGGCAGCTCGCGCCGGGTGGCCTGGATCACCCCGTCCGGTGGCGGCTCGGGCGTTGCCTTCGGCGCCGGCCCGAGCAGGTCGGCGATCTTGAACAGCACCGGTGCGGCGGTGACGCGCCCGCTTTGCCCCGGCAACGGCGTGCCGTCCGGCCGCCCGGCCCACACCGCGATCGTGACATCGGAATCGTAGCCGACCGCCCAGGCGTCGCGGAAGCCGTACGACGTGCCGGTCTTGAAGGCGAGCTGGCGGCCGCGCTTGACCTCGGCCGGCAGCATGCCGGGCGGCGGCGGCGCATCGGCCAGGATGTCGTTGACGTACCACGCGGCGGCGGCGCCGAACATTGCGGTCTCGGCGCCATCCGGCTCGTCGAGGCGATAGCGCAGCGGCGCGACCTTGCCGCGATGCGACAGGCCGACGTAAAGACTAGCAAGGTCGGTCAGCGTGATCCCGGCGCCGCCGAGCGCGATCGCGAGGCCGGGCTCAGCGGTCGGCTGCGGCATGCGCAGGCGGATGCCGGCGGCGGCAAGCGCACCGGTGAAGCGCGCCGGCCCAAGCCGCTCCAGGACCGCGACGGCCGGCACGTTGAGCGAATAGCGCAATGCCTCGCGGGCGCTGACCTCGCCCTGGAACTTGCCGTCGAAATCGGAGGGCGCGTAATCGCCGAAATAGCGCCGCCGGTCATCGAGCATCGTCTCGGGATGGATGATCAGCCGGTCGAACGCCATCGCGTAGATAAACGGCTTCAGCGCCGAACCGGGCGAGCGTACCGCGCGTGCCATGTCGAGGGTGCCGCGCCGACTCTTGGCGGTGAAGATCGCGTTGCCGACATAAGCGCGGACCTCGCGGTGGCGATTGTCGACGACGATCGCGGCGAGACCGGCATGCCGGTCGAGCCCCAGCACCTCGCGCTGCAACAGCGTCTCGACCTGCCGCTGAAGCAGCGGGTCGATCGTCGAGCGCTGCGGCTGCTGCGGGTCCTGCTCGTCGCGCAGGGCGCGCGCGATGTGCACCGCGTGGAACGGCATCGCCAGCCGCTCGTGCGGCGTCGGCTCGCTCAGCGCCTCGCGATAGGCAGTCTCGCCGATGACGCCGGCACCGGCCATCCGCCGCAGCACGGCATCGCGCGCCGCGCGTGCCGCCTCGGGGTGGCGGTCCGGACGCAGCCGCTCCGGCGAGCGCGGGATAGCCACCAGTAACGCCGCCTCCGCCGCCGACAGCCGTGCCGGCTCGCGGCCGAAATACGCGAGGCTCGCGGCGCGCACGCCTTCGAGATTGCCGCCAAAGGGTGCCAGGGTCAGGTAGAGACCGAGGATATCGTCCTTGCCGAGCCGCCGCTCGAGACCGAGCGCCTCGGCCATTTCGGTCAGCTTGGAGCGCAACGTCCGCGGCCGCCGTTCGAGCAGCCGAACCGTCTGCATCGTCAGGGTCGAGGCCCCGGAGACGACATGCCCCTGCCCGATCAACTGCCCGAGCGCGCGAAGCGCCGCGAGCGGGTCGACCCCGGGATGCGAATCGAAGCGCCCGTCCTCGGCGGCGATCAGCATCCTGCGGTAGAGCGGATCGACCGCATCGGCCGCCAGCGGCAGCCGCCACTTGCCGTCGATCGTCAGGAAGCCGCGCAGGATCGAGCCGTCGCGCGCCAGCACGAGGACCGATAATTGCGCGGCGCGATCGCGGATCGGCGCGGGGAGCGCGAAGACGACGGCGGCCGCGCCGAGGAGCAGCACCGCGACGCATGCAGCGATGAACCGCAGCCATCGCCGCCCCCATCCCCGCGGGTGGATCACTTCGGCAATACGGTCAGCTTGCCGATTGCGGTGCGGCCGGTGGCCTCGGGCTCGTACATGTCCTCGGCGACGACCGCCGGGTACTTGAACTCGCCCGGGGTCACGGCGCGGACGACATAGGCCAGGGTGAAGTCCTTGACCCCGTCGCCGAGGTCGAGCGCGGCGACATAGCGGTCGTCGCGGGCCTCGGTGTAGGCGGTATCGGTCAGGTCCTTGAGCCAGGGATAGTTCGACAACGCCTGACCGCCGGTGGCGCTGGCGGTCTCGATCTCGAACCCGGCCGGCAGCAGGTCGACGACCAAGGTGCGGGCGGCGCGCGCCGCGTCGGTGCGGCTGCCCTTGATCGTCACGACGTAGACGTCGCTCTGCTTTGCCTTGGTCAGGTCGGCGGGGCTGCCGTCGCGCCGGCTGACGGTGCGGCTGACCGTGTAGCCCTTGCTCTCGGCCGGCAGGTCGGCCTTGACGATGCCGGTGATCGAGACGGTGCGCCACGCCGGCCCGTCGCCGCGGTTGGTCACGGTGACCGCGGCGCCGCCGCTGCCGAGCTGGCGGCGGAAGTAAAGCGGCTCGCCGCGGGTCTGCGGCGCCGCGTCGTCGGTCGCCACCGTCATATTGCCGCCGGTCGCGCGCACCGCCGCCTCGGCCGCCATCAACAGCCACGCCTGCTCCTGCGTGCTGGTGCGGCCGGCGCGGGCGAACAGCTCAGCGATCCGGTCCATCACCGCCGTCAGCCGCGGCGGCGCGCCGCCGGGATTGCCGGCCGCGAAGGCGAGCAGCGCGGCGCTGTCGCGCAGATCGCTGCCGTAATCGACATAGCGCAGTCCCAGCGGCCGTTTCGGCGGCGGCCCCATCGCGGCGTTGTAGGCCGCGGCAGCGCGAGCGGTGTCGCCGTACTGCGCCAGCGCCGCGGCGACCTGCGCCTTCGCGAGCTGGGTCGGCAGGTGCGTCATCTGGGTATCGGCGAAATACCGCAGCGAACCGAGCTCGCCGACCTTGGCGCGCGCCAGCACGTAATGCGCGTAGGCGACCGCCGGCAGCGCATTCGTCTCGCGGTTGTCCTGGCGGACATAGTCCCGCAGCCAGCCCAGCGCCGCCTTCAACGCAAAGTCGGGCACCGTCTTGCCGTGCTCCTTGGCGCGCAGCAGGAAATCGGTGGCGTAGGCGTCGAGCCACGGCACCGTCTCGTCGGTGTCGCTCCACACCCCGAAGCTGCCGTCGGTACGCTGCATTCCGACAATACGCTCGATCGCGCCGTCGAGGGTCTTGGCCGGGCTGAAGCCCGGGTCGGTGCGCCATAGCTGCGCCACCGCATCGACATAGAGCAGCGGCAGGGCACGGCTCGTCGTCTGCTCGATGCAGCCATAGGCATAGCGGTCAAGAGCCCGCAACAGGCCGGGGACGTCCCAATCCGGCCGCGGGCTGACGGTCAGCATCGCCTCGGCGGTGCCGGGCAGGAACTCGTCGGCCGCGGCATCGTCGAGCGTCACCGCCTTGCCCGGTTCGAGTCGCCCGACGAAACGCCGCAGCTGATAGGCCTGCGCCGGGCGCACGCCGACCGTGAAGTCGCGCGCAATCTGCACCCCGCCCGGTCCGGAAAGCTCCAGCTTCAGCGCGGCATTGCCCATGGTCTTGCCGGTCAGGGCAAAACCGTCGCTGAAGTTCTGGCCGGTCGAGAGCTGCACCGCCCGGTCGACCGGCTGGGCAAACTCGCCGGCGCCGGTGGCCGACAATCTCAGCCGGTATTCGCCGGACTGGCCTTCGAGATTGTTGATGACGACGCCGATACGGGCGTTGTCGCCGGGCGCGATGAAGCGCGGCAGCGACACCAGCGTCACCACCGGATCGCGGATCACCGTCTGCGCCGCGGCGGAGCCGAGCCGGTTGCGGGTATACGCGACCGCCATCAGCCGCAACTGGCCCTGGAAATCGGGCATGTCGAACCGCACCTTGGCGGCGCCGTCGGCGTCGAGCCGGACGATGCCGGAAAACAGCGCGACGACCCGGTTGCTCTTGTCGGGCAGCCCGGCGACCGCGCGCTTGGCGAAGGCGTCGCCGCCGGAGCGCAAGACGCCGACACCGTTGGCCCGCGGGTCGATCAGCCGGCCGTAAAGGTCGCGCAGTTCAACCCCTAACTGGCGCCGGCCGTAATAGTATTTCTCCGGCGCCGGGCTCTCGAAATCGGTCAGCTTGAGCACCGCCTCGTCGACGGCGGCGAGCGTCAGGTATGCCTCTTCGCCGCCCGCCAGCCCGGCCACCTTGACCGGGATTTCGACCGGGCCGCGCGGCCGCGCCACATCGGGCGGCGTGATGCTGACCCCGAGGGTGCGCGGCGCCGGATCGACGCCGAGCCAGGCGACGCCGACCGCGCGGCCGGGGCCGCGCTGCTGCGGGCCGCCGCCGCCGGCCGGGCGATAGGCGCTGACCAGCGCGTAGACGCCGCTGCCCCATGCCGCATCAACCGGAATCTCGACCGTTGCGCCGTCCGCCGGCAAGGTCACCGAGCGCAATGACAGGATGCGGTCGGAGGCGATCGCGACTTCCGCTTCGCCGGCGAACTGCGCCTTGACGAACAATTTGGCGGTGTCGCCCGCGGCGTAGAGCTTCTTGTCGAGAGTCGCTTCGAGCTTGTCCGGCACATCGGGCAACTCGGCCTCGACATACCAGCCGACGTGGAACCGCACACTCGACTGCGCCCCGCTGGCAAGGTCGGTCACCTCCCAGCGATAGCGGCCGGCCGGCAATGTGCGCGACAGCGACGCCATGCCGTCCGCGGCGATGTCGACCGTCGCTGTCTCGATCGGCAGGTCGCGTACCTGCGTGCGGTGCCGCCACGAGCCGTTGACCGAGTACCAGTCGTATTGCCACGTCTCACGCAGCAACTCCCAGCGCACGCCGCTCGCCGCGACGCGCTTGCCGTCGCCGTCGACCGCGATGATGTCGAGCTTGGCCGGCGCCCCATCGGCGACGGCGTCGTCGCCGCTCGGCGAGCGCAGGCCGATCCACACCGGGTGCTGCCGGATCGGCCGGGTCACCGCGTCGCTGACGGCACGGCCGCTCGGCTCGATCACGCTGATCCGGATCGTCGCCGCCAGCGGCTTGGTCTTGTCCGGCAGTTCGGCAAGGGTCAGCGTCGCGGTCGACTTGCCGTCGGCGTCGGTCGTGTCGGCGTCGACATCGTTGCGGGTCGAGGAGAACGTCTCCTCGGCGAGACCGAACTGGAAATCGGGCTCGCTCGGGAACGGGTTGGGGTCGAGCGCGATGGTCGCCTCGGCCTCGACCGCCAGACCGGCGCCCGGCGCGCCGAAATAATAGCGGGCGTTGACCTCGACCGGGAACGGCTGGTCGGGCCGCACCGGCTCGTTCGGCGCCGCCAGCTCGATCTTGAGCTGCGGCGGGACGAAATCCTCGACGCGGAACTCGACGCTGCCGAGTGCCGTCGATTTCGGGTCGAGCTTGACCTCGACCCGCCAGGTGCCGATGCGTGCATCGCGCGCCAGATCGTAGGTGTGCTCGTGCGAACCGAGCTTGTCTGGCGTCACCTGGCGCCGGTCGAGTTCGACCCCGTCGGGACGCAGCAGGCGCAAGGTCACCGGGCCGTTGACGGTCGCTTCCGCCTTATCGTCGCGCACCAGGGCGACGAGGTGGACGCTCTCGCCCGGGCGGTAGATGCCGCGATCGGTGTAGAGGAACGCATCGACCGGGCCGGGCTGCGTCCGCCCGCTGACGCCGCGGTCGCTGAGGTCGAAGGCGGCGCGGCCGACTTCGAGGAAGTTGAAGTCGCCGCCCTCGCCGTAGGCCATCACCGCGAACGGCTCGTCGCCGCCCTTGCCGTGCACCAGCCCGCCGGGGATGCGGGCGACGCCCTCGGCATCGGTGGTGACCGTCGCAAGCTCGGTGTTGTTGTGCGCGTAAAGGCGGACCGTGACATTACCGGCCGGCTTCGCGGTGTTGAGCGAACGCACCGCGATCGCCATCCCGTCGGTGCCGGTATAGGCGGTCAGCCCGAGATCGGAGACCAGCACCCAGTTGGTCGCGGGCGAGCCGAGGTTCTCGTCCTTGAGATCAGTGCGCTGCACCGCGGCGAGGTACACGCCGGGGCCGCTGTCATGCAGCATGTCCTTGAGCGGGATCGCGGTCGCGACCGGGCGGTTGCGCTCGCCGGTGACGCTCATCTCGCCTTCCCACACCAGCTTGCCGGTGCGGTTGGCGACCTCGTCGACATCCTCGCTGCCGAAGCTCATCGTCAGCTTCTCGGTGTCGATGGTCGGCACAAGGTTGCGCTCGTTGACGCGCAGCAGCCGCACCTTGACCTTGTCGATGTTGATCGTGGTGACCGGCAGCCCGGCGCTGCCCTCGCGCGGCAGCACATAGCCGGTGCCGGCAAAGCTGATCGACGGCTTGCGGTCGGGCACGACGATGCGGCCTTCGAAACCGGTCGGCATCTTTTCGCCGCTCTCGGCCGGGAAACCGGCCAATACCTCGACCCGGTAGGTCTCACCGTGCTTCAGCCCGTTGAGGCACATCGTGTCGCCACGCACCGTCACGACCCCGTCGAGAGCGGGCTCGCTGCGCACGTAGGAGGCGTGCGCGACATCGCCCTTGGTGGCGATCTTCTCGTTGAAGCGCAGGCAGGCGCGCGGTGTCTCGGCTTCCGCCTCGACATTGAACTTGGTGACCCGGAAGGCGACGAGCCGCTTCAACTGGTCGATGCGCTCGACCACCTGAGGGGTCGAGGTGAAGGTGATCCCGGCCTGGAAAGCGGCGAGCGCCTCCTTGTACTTCTCGTGGCGGTCGTAGTCGCGTGCGATCAGGAACAGCGCAATGCTGCGCTCCACCGGGTCGGTCGACTTGACGTAGGAATTGTAGGCGGCGCGCATCACGCGGTCGTCGTTGGTGCCGGCCAGCGCCTGCGCCAGCCGCAGCCAGACCAGCCCGTCATCGGCGCCGTACGAGATCGCCTTGATCAGCCCGTCGGCGGCCTGCGAATAGCGCTTGGTGCGGTAGTCGGACTCGGCGTCCCTGCGCAGTTTCGCGATCTGCGCCGGCTGCCGCTTGTTGGGCGGGACGCTGTCGAGCAGTTCCTTGCGGTAGGACGCCGCCGCTTCGGCGAGTTCCTTCGACTGATATTCGGAGGCCGGAGCGGGCGCACCCACCTGCGGCGCGCTTTGAGCCGGCGCATTTTGCGGCGGCGCGTTTTGGGCTTGAACCGGAGCGGCGGTCAGCAGCACCGTCAGAAACAGCGACAACGCGCGCAGCATCGAAACCCCCGAGGGCCGCATTTTCGGGCGCGGAAGCTACCACTGCGCGAGGCGGCCGGAAATTGCCCGATTAGCGAAGAATCAGACAGTTGCGCAATCTTTAGATGCCCGCCGCCGGCAGCCGCTACAGCGCATCCATCCGGCGGAGGTAGCGTTCCACCAGCGGACCCCAGATCTGCGAGCCGCCGGCGCCGTAGAACAGGTTGTGACCCTCGTTGTGGAAGGCGCCAACGCGCTCGAATTCCGCCTTGCCGCCGCCGCGGGTAAAGCCGCGATACAGCTTGTCCGCCACCGACGGCGGGAAAAAGGTGTCGTTGCGGGCGTAGATCCACAGCATCGGCGTTGTCGCGCGCCGACCGAACTTTTCGGCCGCGAATGCCAATCGGTCGGGCAGGCAGTTCAGATTGGGCTGGTTGCGGCGGCGCCCGCCGGTGCCGCCGGCCATGTTGACGATCGCGACGACCCGCGGGTGTGCGACCGCGTTGTAGGCGATCGTGCCCCAGCCGCCGGTCGACTGCCCGACGACAACCGCGCCGTCCTTGCGGGCAAACGGCAATTCGGTTGCAAAATCGACCGTCGCGCCGATATCGCGCGCCGCTTCGGCGCCGTAGCCGGCAAAATCCGGCGCCTCGCAGACGCCGTTCGCCGGCGCCTCGACAAACTCGCCGCCGCTTGCGCCGAAGCCGCGCCGCAGCGCAAAGACGACGACATAGCCGCGTTCGAGAAACCAGCGGCCGGCTTCGCCGTCGCATGGTTGCGGCGCCAGGTGCGCGCGCTCCGTCGCCGATACCGGCAACCCGTGCGCGACCACGACGACCCGCGCCGGAGCCTCGCCCTGCGGCCGGCACACCCGCGCCTGCAGCAGATGCGGGATGCCGCGGTCGTCGGCTGTCGGCAGCCAATAGAGCTGGCCGCGCCACGTTCCTTCGGGCTCGCCGATCGGGCCCGGAGACAGCTGCGCCGTGGCCGGCGCGGCTAGGAGCACCAGGGCAAGCGTCAGCCAGAACCGCATTGCGACCTCCGGGGATAGCGCTTAAGACTTACGCAGCAGCCGCATTCGTTAATCTCTAGGTTTAATAACCACTTTCGGGGTCACGCTATCATGAAGGTCGGTTTCGTCGGGCTCGGGATCATGGGTCGGCCGATGGCCCACAATCTGGTCAAGGGCGGGCATCAATTGTTCGTCTACGGCAAGCGCACCGTGCCCCCGGAAATCCGCGAGGCCGCGACCGTCTGCGACACGCTGAAAGCCGTCGCCGAGGCCGCCGAGGTGGTCGTCGTGATGGTCCCCGACACGCCCGACGTGCGCAACGTGCTGTTCAGCGCCGACGGGATCGCCGACGGACTGTCGGCCGGCAAAACCGTCGTCGACATGAGCTCGATCTCGCCGATCGAGACCAAGGAATTTGCCGCGGAAGTGGCCAAGAAAGGCTGCGATTACGTCGACGCGCCGGTGTCGGGCGGCGAGGTCGGCGCCAAGGCGGCGTCGCTGACGATCATGGTCGGCGGCTCGCAGGCCGCGTTCGACCGGGTCAAGCCGCTGTTCGAGCTGATGGGCAAGAACATCACGCTGGTCGGCGATGTCGGTGCCGGCCAGACCACCAAGGTCGCCAACCAGATCATCGTGGCATTGACGATCGAGGCGGTCGGCGAGGCACTGCTGTTCGCCTCCAAGGCCGGCGCCGACCCCGCCAAGGTGCGGCAGGCGCTGATGGGCGGGTTCGCCTCCTCGCGCATTCTCGAAATCCACGGCGAGCGCATGATCAAGCGCACCTTCGACCCGGGCTTCCGCATCGAACTGCACCAGAAGGATCTGAGCCTTGCCCTGGCCGGCGCGCGGGCGTTGAACCTGTCATTGCCCAACACCGCGACGACGCAGGAATTGTTCAACGGCTGCGCCGCGCTCGGCGGCAAGGGTTGGGACCACTCGGGCCTCGTCCGCGTCCTCGAACACCTCGCCGGCCACAAGGTCGCCGAAGGTTAAGGCGACATCGGGCAGTTGCGGCGTACTCCAAACGCAAACTGCAACACCCTTTGGTCGGGCTCGGTCATCCACGCCCCTTATCAGCTCGCAGGATATCCCCTCCGCCGCGTGGATGCCCGGGACAAGCCCGGGCAAGCCGATTTGGGAAAGGCCGCGTAGGCCGTCAGCACTGAGCGGAGCGCGCTTCCGAACAATCACGTCGCGGCTTGCGGGAAGTCACCACGCGGTCCAGCCGCCGTCGGTCAGGAGGCTTGAGCCGGTGACGAGGGCGGCGGCGGGCGAGGCGAGGAAGACGATCGCGTTGGCGACCTCCTCGACCGTGCCGAGCCGCCCGAGCGGGATGCGGTCGAGTATCCACTTGCGGGTGTCGGGATCGTCGAGAAACGGCTGGGTCAGCGGCGTCAGGATAAAGGTCGGCGCGACCGACACGACGCGCACGCCGTGCGGCGCCAGCTCGACACCCATTGCCTTGGTCAGCCCTTCGATCGCATGTTTGGTCATCACGTACGCGGTGCGGTTCCGCTCCGACCCGACATGCCCCATCTGCGACGAGACGTTGACGATCACCCCCGACTTCGCCGGGACCATCAGCCGCGCCGCCGCCTGTGCGGTGCGGAACGCAGCGGCGATGTTGAGGTCGATCATCCGGTCGAGCGTCGCGTCGTCGACCTCGATAAATGGCTGCGGCCGATTGGTGCCGGCGTTGTTGACCAGCACGTCGAGCCGCGCGAGCCCGCCGATCGCGGTCCGCATCGACGCCGTGTCGGTCACGTCGAACGGCAGCAGCCGGGCCGCGCCGCCGGCTGTGCGGATTTCGCCGGCAACGGCTTCGAGCTGGTCCGGCGAGCGGCTGTTGAGCAATACCTCGGCGCCGGCAGCGGCGAGCGCCAAGGCGGCAGCGCGGCCGATGCCGCGGCCGGACCCCGTTACCAATGCGGTCTTGCCGTCGAGGCGGAACGGGCTGGCGCTCATCCGAGGGCTCCGACCTGCGCTTCGAGCAAGGCCCATGCGGCCGGATCGAAGCGGCTGCGCCAGCGCGCGTAGAATTCGCCGAGCCGGGCGCGGATCGAGGCGCTGTCCGCGGTATTGACCACCATGCCGAGCCGCGCCAGCTCGGTCGCGCCGGCCGCGTTGATCGCGGCGACATCGGCGCGTTGTAGCCGTGCATACACTTCGGCGTGGCGCTCGACGACAGCGCGGATATCGCCGGGAATCCCGGCCCAGACCGCCGCGTTGGCGAGCAGGGTGAAGCCCGACCACCAATGCCCGGTCAGGCTCAGATGGGTCTGCACCTCGTAGAGCTTCAGCGCCTGCACCACCTGCAGCGGGTCGCTCTGGCCGTCGAAGGTCCGCGCCTGCAACGCGCCATACATCCCGCTGAACGGTACCATGCCGGGCTCGGCGCCGAGCGTCTTGAAGAAATCGGCGGCGATGGCGCCGCCCGGCGTGCGGATCTTCAGCCCGGCGAAATCTGCCGCACTCTCGACCGGCCGGTTGCTGGTGGTGATGTGGTGAAACCCGTTGAGCCAGTTGTGGCGAAATGCATGCAGCCCGGCGGCGGCAAGCTCGGCGCGGATCATGTCGCCGAGCGCGCCGTCGAGCGCGGCAAATACCGCCTCGTTGTCGGCAAAGGTGAACGGCAGCAGCGGCAGGTCGCTGGTCGGCGCGACCTGTCCGAGCAACGCCCCGGACACGTAGAAATCGAGCTTGCCGGCGCGCAAATCGGCGAACATCTGCGGGTCTGGCCCGAGCCGGCTCTCCGGGAACACGTCGAGGCGGAATTCGCCGTCGGTATCGCGGCCGATCGCCTCTGCCATCTCGGCGAGGCGCCGCGCCGTCGGGCTCGCCGCCGGCTGGTTGGCGCCGAGCCGGCAATGAAAGCGGGGTTCGGGCATCGAATATAGTCCTCCGGCGGCACAGCGGCGGGGCCGCTCCGCTGCGTTCGTGGAGCTTCCGGGCCGGCCGGTGTGAAGGCAAACTCTTTTTCGACCGACGCGCGCTCGACGGGTTCACGCCGACCCAAGACGATTGACAAGGTCGTCTCACGTCCTCGAATTTATCGATTGTGGCGCGCCCAATCGTTTGTGTATTCGCGTAAACGAAGCGCCGCATTTTAAAGGACTGTTAAGCATTTTTTACAATCCTTCCCAGGGTCCATCTCTGGGGGGCACCGTGGTGTCCGGTGACAGTCGCATATTTGGTGGGATGCCCACGCCGACCTGGTCGGCACGGCTGCCGGGCGGCATCCCGGCCTTCTGGCTCGCGGCGAATATTGCAACCGCAGCGCTGTACCTGGCGCTCGGCGCGATCGTCAGTTCGTTCTTCGCGGCGTACGGATTGTTTCCGGCGCCGATCTGGCTGCCCGCAGCGATCGCGATGGTCGCCGCGGTGGTCGGCGAGTGGCGGCTGTTTCCCGGCATCTTTGTCGGCTCGTTCGCGACCAATGCGCTGCTCTTCGCGCCACCGCTCTACATCACGACGATTATTTCGCTGACCAACGCGCTGGGGCCGGTGGTCGGTGCGGCGGCGCTGCGCTGGCTGCGCACCGAGAACGGCATCTTCACCTCGTTTGTCGGCGTCGTCCGCTTCCTGTTCTGCACCGTTATCCTGAGCCCGGCGATCAGCGCCACCGGTGGCGCCCTGGCGATGGCGCTCGGCCACTCGCCGGACTGGGAGCGCATCTACGGCATCTGGGTCAGCTGGTGGCTGTGCGACAGCGGCGGCACGCTGTATCTCGCACCCGCGCTGCTGCTGTGGATCGGTCTGGAACGGGAGGATGCCGTCGGTTCGCGGCCGGCGGAGCGCGACTGGACGCATCTCGCGGTATGGGCCGCCATCGCGGTCGGCAGCCTGATGCTGTTCCTGACCCCGCCGCTCCACGGCAGCCCGGTGCGCGAGGCCTTTCCGTTCCTGCTGGTGGTGCCGCTGTCATGGGTAGCGCTGCGGATGTCGCTGCGCTCGGCCTACACGCTGATTTCGCTGGTCGCGGTTACGGCCGCAGCCGGCACGGTCGCCGGGTTCGGCCCGTTCCGCGATCCGGCCGTCGCGAACCCGCTGCAGATGGTCGGGACCCTCGTCGTCGTGCTGGCGATGAACGTGCTGACCACGGTGGCCCTCGTCAGCGAATTGCGCGAGGCGCGGACGCAGAACCGCGTCAAGTCGATGTTCCTGGCGACGACCAGCCACGAGTTGCGCAGCCCGCTCAACGCGATCCTCGGTTTTTCATCGCTGATCGACGGCCAGGTGCTGGGGCCGCTGGCGAACGAGAAATACGCCGATTACGCGCGGCTGATCCACACCGCCGGCGAGCATCTGCTGTCGCTGATCGACGGCCTGCTCGATCTGTCCAAGCTGGAGGCCGGCCGCTTTGCGCTCGACGAGGAGCCGATCTCGGTCGCCGAGACGGCCGAGGAGGCGGTGGCGTTCGTGTCGATGCAGGCGCAGGCCAAGAGCATCGCGCTGACGGTCGAGGTGCTGCCGCCCGACATGACGATCGCCGCTGACGCGCGCGCGCTGCGCCAGATCCTGCTGAACCTGTTGAGCAACGCGGTCAAGTTCACCGCGAACGGCGGCTCGGTCGCGGTAACCGCCGGGATCAGCGAGCGCGGCGAGGCGGAAATACGGGTGCGCGACACCGGCATCGGCATCCCGGCAAAGGCGATCGACCGCGTCTTCACCCCGTTCGAGCGGCTGCGCAGCGATGCCGAGGGCACCGGTCTCGGCCTGTCGATCACCCGCGGGCTGGTGCGTCTACACGACGGGACGATCCGGCTCGAAAGCGAACTCGGGCGCGGCACCACGGCGATCGTCCGCCTGCCCGCCGCGCGGGTGATCGCCGCCGCGGTGTCGTCAATGGCCCGCATGGCCGAGGCAGCGGATTGACCTTCGCTATCCGCAGAGGTCGATCGGCGCGAATTCCGGGTCGCCGGCGGGCTCGCGCCTGAGCGCGTCGCCGACCGCGGCCGTGAGATCGGCCACGCGGAACGGTTTGCGGATTACCGGTTCGTCGCCGATCTGCGGGTCGGATGGGGTCAGGTCGGCGTAGCCGGTCACGTAAAGCACGCGCAGCCCCGGCGCCAGTTGGCGCGCCTGCCGGACCGTCTCGATGCCGTTGAGCCCTGGCATCGCGATGTCGATTACCATCAGGTCGTAGCTGTCGCCACGGCGCAATGCGTCGAGCGCGGCACGGCCGCCATCGACCTCGGCGACCGCGTACCCTATCGCGACGAGCATCTGCACGGTTACTTCGCGCACCGCATCGTCGTCATCGACGACGAGAATGCGGCCGCTCGGCGCGGGTTCCTGGCCGGCTGTCCGGTCGAGCGCGCCGCCGCCGGTCGCGCCGTCCGCGCGCGGCAGGAACAGGTGCACCGCGGTGCCGTCGCCGAGCCGGCTCTCGATGTGCAGTGCACCGTTCGATTGGCGCACGGTGCCGTAGACCTGGCTCAGCCCCAGCCCGCTGCCCTTGCCCGGAGCCTTGGTCGTGAAGAACGGCTCGACCGCCGATCGCAGCACCTCTTCGGTCATGCCCGACCCGGTATCCCGCACCGTCACGCGCAGACAATCGCCGCCACCGAATTCCGCCGGCAATGCCGGGTCGCCGGCGCCGAGGTTGCGCGTCTCGATCGTCAGGCAGCCACCGAGCGGCATCGCATCGCGCGCATTGATCGCGAGATTGAGGATCGCGATCTCGATCTGGGTCGGATCGACCAAAGCCGGCCACGGCTCGGGCATCAGATCGGTGCGCACCTCGATCGTTGGACCGATTGTCCGCGCCAGCAGGTCCTGCATGCCGTCGATCACCCCCGCAAGGTCGACGGGGCGCGGCTCCAGGTGCTGGCGTCGTGAAAAGGCGAGCAATTGTTCCGTCAGGCGGGCGCCGTTCTCCGCCGCACGCTGCGCCGCGCCGACATAGCGCAGGCCGCGTGGATCGTGCGCCACCCGCTCTTCGAGCAGTTCGAGGTTGCCGACGATCGCGGTCAGCAAATTGTTGAAATCGTGCGCCAGACCGCCGGTAAGCTGACCGACCGCCTCGATTTTCTGCGATTGCCGCAGGCGTTCCTCGATCGCCTCCCATTCGGTCAGGTCGCGCGCCGTCGAGATGATGAAGCGCGTACCGTCGTGGTTCTCGGGCTGGCCCTCGGGCACCAGCGCGAACATCACGTCGATCGTGCGGGTAACGCCGGCCATCGTACGGCGCGCGGTGTAATGCTGGTTGCGGCCGGTCTGCACGCAGGCGCGCATGTGCTGCAGCGGCACCCGCGCCTGCTCCTCGCCGAGGATCTCTGCGACGCTGCGCCCGACCACCCGGTCGCGGGGCAGTCCGTAAGCGGTCTGTGTCGCGCGATTGAGATCCTCGTAGACAAAGCTGCCGTCCGGCGCGGCGCGAAACAGCGTCAGCCAGTCGGGCGAGTTGTCGAAGAAAGCCTGCATCTGCGCTCGGCTGGCGTCGAGCTGGCGGGCGCGCTCATCGGCGAGCTGCTCCAGCCGCTCGTTCAGCTCGCGCTGGCGCTGCTCGCTCTCGCGCACGGCAGCCTCGCCGGCTTCCTCGATCCGCCGCCGCCGGGTGCTGTCGATCGTGATGCCGAGCATGCGAACGGGCGTGCCCGAATCGTCGGCACGGACCTGGCCGAGAAACACGACCCAGCGCGGTGCACCGTCCGACGCGGCGAGCCGCACCTCGAGCCGGAGCGGACCGGAGCGCGTGCGGAATTCGGCGAAAGCCGCCCCGGCAATGTCGCGGTCGTCGGGGTGGATCGCCGAAAGCAATGCACGCTGCAAATTCTTGCCGGCGCGCGGCGCGAGGCCCATGTTGCGGAACATCTGCGCCGACCATGTCATCCGGCCGCTCGCCAAGTCCCAATCCCAGGTGCCGATCTCCCCCGCTTCCTGCGCCAGTCGCAAATGTTCTTCGGCGGCGGCCAGCTCGTCGTAGGAACGCGGGGTCTTCGGCGATGCCATGCGGTGCCGTTCTCCGGATCGTGTCGGCGCGATTAGCAGAGAACCGCTGCGGCCATTCAAGTGCCAACGCTTTAATACGGAATGTATTCCAAGCGATGCGACAACCGGCGACCGAGACGTCTCCGTGATCGGGCGAAGCCGACGGGCTGCAAATGCTGCCTTCAGTTATCGCGCCGATCCCGCGGTGCCGTCCTTTGCCGATGACCGGCCGATCATCATCTTCGACGGACACTGCGTGATGTGCTCGGGATTTGCGCGGTTCATCCTGCGGCACGACCGGCAACGCCGGTTCCGCATGCTGGCGGCGCAGACGCCGCTCGGCGCGGCGCTCTATCGCCATCTCGGCCTCGACCCGGTCGCCTTCGAGAGCAACGTACTGCTCGCGGACGGGCTCGCCTGGCTCAAATCGGAGGGCTCGATCCGGATTTTCGAGCAACTCGGCTTTCCCTGGTCGCTGATGGCGCTCGGACGGATATTGCCGCCGCGGCTGCGCGACCGGCTCTACGAGTTTATCGCGCGCAACCGCTATCGCTGGTTCGGGGTGCGGCAGACCTGCTATCTGCCCGACCCCGCCGAGGCGGATCGCTTTCTCGCATGACGGAAGGCGCGGCGCGGCCGCTGACGATCCTGATCGTCGGCGGTTACGGCACGTTCGGCGGGCGCCTCGTCGAATTGCTCGAAGGCGACGCGAGGGTGGCGCTGATCGTCGCCGGACGTTCGCTCGCCCGAGCGCAGGCCTATTGCGAAGGGCGCAGCCGGACCCCTGCCACGCTGATCCCGGCGGCGTTCGACCGCGGCGGCGACATCGCCGCGGCACTTGCCGAGCATCGGCCCGATCTGGTGGTCGATGCCAGCGGCCCATTCCAGGCCTATGGCGACGGCCGTTACGGGCTGATCGAGGCGTGTATCGCTGCCGGGGTCGATTACCTCGACCTTGCCGACGGCTCCGATTTTGTCGCCGGGGTCGCGGCGTACGACGCGGCCGCAAAGGCGGCCGGTTGCTACATCCTGTCCGGGGTGTCGAGCTTCCCGGTGCTGACCGCCGGGGTGGTGCGCCGCCTCGCGGAATGCATGGCGCGGGTTGACACGATCCGCGGCGGCATCGCGCCGTCGCCCTATGCCGGGGTCGGCGGCAATGTGATCCGCGCGATCGCCGGTTATGCCGGACAGTCCGTGCGGCTGCGGCGCGACGGGGTCGAGACCACCGGCCACCCGTTCACCGAGCACATGCGCTACACGATTGCGGTGCCGGGCCGCGTACCGCTGCACGACAAGCTGTTCTCGCTGGTCGACGTCCCCGATTTGCGCGCGCTCGCCGAATTGTGGCCGCAGGCGCGGACAATCTGGATGGGCGCCGGTCCGGTGCCGGAAATCTTGCACCGGGCGCTGGCCGGTTTTGCCTGGCTGGTGCGGCTGCGGCTGGTGCCGAGCCTGTCGCCGCTGGCGCCGCTGATGCACTTCGTCACCAACCGGATGCGCTGGGGCGAGCACCGCGGCGGCATGTTTGTCGAGGTGACCGGCACCGACGCAGCCGGCACGAAACAGCGGCGCTCGTGGCATCTGCTGGCGGAAGGCAATGACGGGCCGCTGATCCCGTCGATGGCGGTCGAGGCGATCGTTCAGCGCGTGCTGGCCGGCGACCCGCCGCCACCCGGCGCGCGCGCGTCGGTGCGCGACCTCGAACTCGCCGATTACGAGCGAATCTTCGTGTCGAAGACGATCTACGCCGGCACCCGGGGCGAAACCCCGGCGGCCGCGCCGCTCTATGCGCGCCTGCTCGGATCGGCTTGGGCGGCGCTGCCCGCCGAAATCCGCAACATGCACGACAACGTCGCCGCCGCCGAAGGGCGCGCCAGTGTCGAGCGCGGCGGCGGGCTGCTGGCGCGGCTGATCGCGCGCGCGGTCGGGTTTCCCGAGACCGCCGCCGATGTACCGGTGCGGGTGCGCTTCGCACCGACGGAGGATGGCGAGACCTGGACCCGCGAGTTCGCCGGCCACGCCTTTCTCAGCCACCAATTTGCCGGCTCTGGCCGGTGGCGACACCTGCTGTGCGAACGCTTCGGGCCGCTGACCTTTGCGATCGCGCTTGTTGTCGCGGACGGGCGCATGTCGCTGGTTCTGCGCGGCTGGCGGGCGTTCGGGGTGCCGCTGCCGCGCTGGCTCGGTCCGACGACGACCTCCTACGAAGCGGTCGAGGACGGACGCTTTCGTTTTCATGTCGAGATCGGCCACCCGCTCGCCGGGGTGATCGTCCGCTATCGCGGCTGGCTGGTGCCGAGCCGGTAAGGCCGGCGACTGCGACAAGGAATTCCGACCGGCGGCTTGACAGCAGCGAAAGTCAACGGTAACAAACCTCCCGTTCGTGGTGATTTGAGCCGACCGGCTTGCGGCCACGTAAAACAACCGCTAAAAGGTCGGGAGTTCGTAAGAGCCCTGGCCCGCGCGGGACCGGGGTTTTTTATTGCCCGCGACTCCCCGGGCAATCCCGGACCGGCACGGACCGTCCATGTGGAGACGTGCCATGACCAAACCCGTCCTGCCCCCCGAACTCGCCGCCGAGGTTTCGCCCGCCACCCTGCTGGTGCGCGGCGGGAGCACCCGCAGCGGCTATGAGGAGACCTGCGAGGCGCTGTACCTGACCTCCGGCTTTGTCTACGGGAGCGCCGCCGAGGCCGAGGAAGCGTTCAAGAACGACGGCTCGCGCTATGTCTATTCGCGCTATCGCAACCCGACCGTCACGATGTTCGAGGAGCGGCTGCGGCTGCTCGAAGGCGCCGAGGCGTGCCGCGCCACCGCGAGCGGCATGGCGGCGGTGTTCGCCGCGCTGCTGTGCAAGGTGCGGTCGGGCAGCAAGGTCGTCGCCAGCCGGGCCTTGTTCGGCTCCTGCTACTACATCGCCGCCGATCTGCTGCCGCGCTACGGGGTCGAGACCGTGTTCGTCGACGGCACCGACCTATCGCAGTGGGAGGCCGCGCTGGCTGGCGGTGCGACCCTGGCGTTCTGCGAAAGCCCCTCGAACCCGGCGATGGAGATCATCGACCTCGCCGAGGTGGCGCGGCTGACGCATCGCGCCGGCGGCCTGCTGGTGGTCGACAACGTGTTCGCGACGCCGCTGTTGCAAAAGCCGATGGCGCTCGGCGCCGACGTCGTCGTCTATTCGGCGACCAAGCACATCGACGGGCAGGGGCGCTCGCTCGGCGGCGCGATCCTCGCCAGCGAGAAATTCATCAAGGAAGACCTCGGCCTGTTCTACCGCCATACCGGCCCGTCTTTGAGCCCGTTCAACGCGTGGCTGCTGCTGAAGGGCCTGGAGACGCTGGAAATCCGGGTCGAGCGGCAATGCCGCACCGCCGAGGCGATTGCCCGCTTTCTCGAAGCCCATCCGAAGGTGACGCGCGTCGTCTATCCCGGGCTCCCGAGCCATCCGCAATACGAATTGGCAAGGCGGCAGATGAGCCAGGGCGGCAGCGTCGTGGCCTTCGACGTCGCCGGCGACAAGAGCGCCTGCTTCCGTTTCCTCGACGCGCTGCGACTGGTCGACATCTCGAACAATCTCGGCGACTCGAAGAGCCTGATCACGCACCCGGCAACAACGACCCACTCGCGCCTCAAGCCCGAAGAACGCGCCCATCTCGGCATCGGCGACCAACTCGTCCGGCTGTCGGCGGGCCTCGAAGCCGAAAGCGACCTGTTGCGCGATCTCGAACGCTCGCTGGCGCAGGTTTAGACGCCGACCAGCTCCGCCCGTCATACCGGCGCGGGTCGGTATCCACAGCCCCGCTGCGCGGGCAGCTGATAGGTGGCTTCCGGCCTTCGCCGGAATGACGGGAGGAGGGCGTCGCGACGAGCGCCGGGTTAGTTTGACTATTATATAATGTATAAATTTTCTAATTGCGCATTCTATATGTGAGTTCTATCTGATCCACGCTGAGGCGCGGGGATTATCCCCATGCACTCGTCTGGAGGCAAGCGTGGCTCGGGTCGACAGCATCTCGAAGGCCGAGGCGGTCAAGCAGCAGAGCCGGCAATTGCGCGGCCGGCTCGTCGCCGATCTCGCCGATACGGGCCAGCCCTTCGACAAGGAAGGGTATTCGCTGCTCAAATTTCACGGAATCTACCAGGGGTATGACCGCGACAGCGCGACCGAGCTGAAGCAGAGCGGCCAGTCGAAGCTGTGGCAGTTCATGGTGCGGGTGCGCATCCCGGGCGGGCGGCTGACCGCCGACCAGTACCTCGCGCTCGACGACCTCGCCGACCGGCACGGGAATGGCTCATTGCGCGTCACCACCCGGCAGAGCATCCAGTTTCATGGCGTCATCAAGCCGGGGCTGAAGGAGACGATCGCCGAGATCAACGGCGCCTTGCTGACGACCCTGGCGGCGTGCGGCGACGTCGTGCGCACCGTGACGACGGTGCCGGTGCCGCGACGCGATCCGGTGCACCAGCGCCTCGAAGCCGATGCGCGCCGCCTTTCGACCCACCTGCTGCCGTCGACCGGCGCCTATCACGAGCTCTGGGTCGACGGCGAAAAGGTTACCGACGAAGCGCCCGACGCGCTTTATGGCGACCGCTACTTGCCGCGCAAGTTCAAGATCGGACTCGCGATACCGGAGGACAACACGATCGACGTGCTGACCAACGATCTCGGCATCGTCGCGCTGTTCGAAGGCGACCGGGTCACCGGCTACAATTTCTTTGTCGGCGGCGGCCATGGGATGACCCACAACAACGCCGCAACCTATCCGCGCCAGGCGACGGCGGTCGCGTTTGTCGAGCCCGACGATTTGCTGGACGCCGCCGCCGCGGTGGTGCGGCTGCACCGCGATTGGGGCGACCGTGCCAACCGCCGCCACGCCCGCATCAAATACGTGATCGCCGAGCGCGGCGAGGAATGGGCGCGCGAGCGGCTGTCGGAATATCTCGGCATGCCGCTCGAACCGTGTCGGGCGATGCCCGCGTTTGCGGTGCCCGACCTCCTCGGCTGGCACGAGCAGGGCGACGGCAGATTGTTCCTCGGCGTCCCCGTCGCAAGCGGGCGGATCGTCGATGACGAAGCCGTGCGGCTGCGCACAGCATTGCGCACGGTCGTCGCGCGCTATCGCTGCGACCCGATCATGACGCCGAACCAGGACATCATCCTGAGCGAGATCCGGCCGCAGGACCGGGGCGCCATCACCACCTTGCTGCGGGCGCATGGGGTGCGGCTTGCCGAGGACATGCTGCCGGTCGAGCGCTGGGCGCTGGCGTGCCCGGCATTGCCGAGCTGCGGCCTAGCACTGACCGAGGCAGAGCGGGTGCGCGAGGATATCGTCGGCGCGATCGCGGCGCGGCTGCGGCGCTGGGGGATGGAGCAGGAGCGGCTCAGCATCCGGATCACCGGCTGCCCCAATGGCTGCGCCCGCCCCTACACCGGCGATATCGGGATCGTCGGCCGGGTGCCTGGATATTACTCGCTCTATGTCGGCGGCGATTTCGAGGGCACGCGCCTCAATGAGGCGATCGCCGAACGGGTCGACATCGACGGTATCGCCGCGGCGCTCGACCCGCTGTTCGCGCTGTGGGCGTCGTCGCGTATGCCGGGCGAAGGGTTTGGCGATTTCTGCCACCGCATCGGCATCTTCGCGTTGCAGCAGGTGGTCAGCGGCTGCACCAAGCGGGCGGCCTAGCGGCTGCGTCAATGCCGTTCCGGGAAAAACCGGGAGGGCGGTTGAAATCGGGTCACCCGCCAAACTAGCTTTAGCGCACAGGTTGCTCGAGCGAGGTAGGGTGATGGGCATCACAGTCGCGGTGATGGCACAGGGCACGATGGGCGCCGGGGTCGGCGGCCGTCTGCACGAAAAGGGCGCCGCGGTACGCACATTGCTGAACGGCCGCAGCGCCGCCAGCGCCGAGCGGGCGCGGGCGGCCGGCATGGCGCCGGCGGCGGACGAGACGGCGCTGCTCGACGGCGCCGACATCTTTCTGTCGATACTGCCGCCGGGCGAGGCCGAGGCGCTGGCGCAGCGAGTGGCGCCGACATTGTCGGCATTGGCGAAAAAGCCGGTCTATGTCGATTGCAACGCGGTCAGCCCCGAGACGGTGCAGCGCATCGCCGCGATCGTCGAGCCGACCGGCGCTGCTTTTGTCGACGGCGGCATCATCGGCGGCCCGCCGCGCCCCGGGTTCAGCCCGGCGATTTATGCGTCGGGCCCAGCCGCGGGCCAGACCGCGATCCTGCGCGATTGGGGCATCGACTGGCGGGTCATCGACGGGCCGGTTGGCGCCGCCTCCGGCCTCAAGATGTCGTATGCCGGCATCACCAAGGGGATCACCGCGCTCGGCTCGGCGATGATGCTCGGCGCGGCGCGGTTCGGCTGCGCCGAGGCGCTGCTCGCCGAATTGTCGCAAAGCCAGCCGCAAGTGCTGAACTATCTCAGCGCCAGCATCCCGCGGATGTACGACAAGGCCTATCGCTGGGTTGCCGAGATGGAGGAAATCGCCGATTTCCACGGCCCCAACAAGCCGGCCGCCGACATCTACGCCGCGATCGCCCGCCACTACGAGCGCCTCGCCGCCGCCGAGGCGGACCGGAACCCGACCGCCGACAACCCGATCAAGACCCTCGACCGCGTCCTCGGCCGCGGTTAGGGGGAGTCGGACGTGAGGCGATCCAAAGAATGAGCGGGATCCCGATCGTCGATATCAGCGCGAACAATGCGTCGGCTACGCTCGGCGATGCGCTGGAGCGGGTGGGGTTCGCGTATCTGAGCGGGCACGGCGTGCCGCAGGACGTGATCGACGATGCGTTCGCAGCGTCGCGCGCCTTCCACGACTCCTCGCTCGAACAGAAGCGCTCGCTGTCGATCAACGCGTTTCACCGCGGCTATATGGGCATGGCAACCTCGACGCTGGTGACGTCGAGCGTCGCGCGGGTGAACGCGCTAGCGCGCAGTTTCTCCATTACTTCCCAATTGGTGTAGCGGGTAAAGCCGTTCTCGTCGAAGAACAGCACTGGCCCGCTGCAGATGAACAGGTAGGTCGTGTCCTCGAGCGCGGTCGTCGCGTCGTGCAATACGCCAGACGGCTCGTAGACGTAGTCGCCGGCGTTGAGGGTGCCGTCGCGCACCTGCAGCTTGCCGGACATGATGAAGACATGCGCCCCGCCGAGGTGCTTGTGCGGCGGCGCGGCGAAACCCTTCTTCCAATGGTGCAGCGACGCCCAGGTGCCGGTCTCGCGGCCGATCCACAGCACCTTCACCTTGTCTTTCGGCGAGCGCTCGATCCACGGCGCATCGGAACGGATCAGCGTGTCCTGGATGTCCTGGAACACCGGGCGGATGTCTTGCGGCAGCGGCATGGCGTGTCTCCCTTCGGGGCCGAATCCTGCGCCTTCGGCCAGCCGACGCAAGCGGAAATAGGTTCGCGTTATCTCCTGATCGTCATTCCGGCGAGGAGAATCCCGACGGAGCTTGGCCATCGAGAGGACGCTAGAACTTCTCCTCGCCGCGGACCCGCCCCGGATCAGGGAAATCGCGGTAGAGCGCGAAGAAGATGTCGCGCACCTTGGAATTGACCGCGTGGTGGAAGCTTTCGGCCGGGTCGGCGCGCGACGACACGCGCTCGAACGCGCTGTCGAGCTGCGCCATGTTCTCGAAATCGAGAGTGACGTGCCATTCCGGCAGGCTCGGATGGCGCAACCCCAGCTTGCAGCGGGTGATGCGGAAGTCCGCGACCCGGCCCGCCGCCTTCAGATGATCGAGATAGGCGCGCGCCGCATCGGCAAACTCGATGTCGCGCACCCCGTCCTTGAGGTTGAACCAGATGTGATAGATGTCCATCGGCTCAACTCCCGCTGCCTTGGCGAAGTAAAGCCCTCCCCGACATCGGGGAGGGCTTGCCTTGCCGCCTACTTCCTCCGGATGCGGGCGGGACGCCCGCGCTCCGATGTGTCCGATCAGCCGAAGCGGGAGACGTCGGTCGCCTTCTCGGTGATGAACTCGAGCAGTGCCGGCTTGCCCTCCTTGGTGGCGGCGATGCCGCGCTTGATCGCGTCCTTGATTTGGCCCGGCTCGGTCACCCGCTCGCCGTGGCCGCCGAGCGCCTTCGCGAAATCGGCGTAATTGCCGCTGATATCGGTCGAGCGATACTTCTCGGTCGAGATCGGCATGACCTTGAGCTCGATCGCCATCGAAAAATTGTTCGACAGGATCGACATGATCGGCAGCCGCTCGCGCACCGCGGTCTCGAAATCCATCCCGGTGAAGCCGATCGCCGCGTCGCCCCAGAAATTGACGCAGAGCTTGTCCGGGTTGGCGAGCTTGGCGCCCATTGCGAGGCCGAGGCCGTAGCCGAGCTGGGTGGTCTTGCCCCAGCCGAGATAGGAGAGCGGCTTGTTGCTGACCCAGAACGGCGAAATCTGATCGCGCGGGCTGCCGGCGTCATGGGTGATGATCGTGTTGTCGACGTCGACCGTGTGCAGCAGGTCCCACACCACGCGGTACGGCGAGATCGGCTTCGAATCCGCGGTCAGGCGATGCATCCACTTGCCGAGCCATTCCTCGCGGTGGCTGCGGATTTCGCGGCTGACGGAGGCGAGCCGGTCGCGCGTCTTGCCCTTGAGCCGGTCCTTGACCTCTTCCAGCACCGCGTCGAGGGTCAGCCCCGCGTCGCCGACCGCGGCCAGGTCGACCGGTACGTCCTTGTTGATCGCGTAGGGGTCGAGCGTCGCGTGGGCGATCTTCTTGCCCTTCGGGATCGCGGTGCCGAAGCTGGTGCGGGTAAAACTGCAGCCGATACCAAAGATCAGGTCGGCGTTCTGCAGGAAGTGCCAGAGATGCTCGCCGATGCCGATGCCGCCCGAGCCGAGCGACAGCGGGTGGCTCTCCGGGAAGGCGCTCTTGCCGCCGAGCGTCGTCATCACCGGCGATTCGAGCAGCTCGGCCAATGCCTTGAGCTGCGGCCACGCCTTCGCATAGTGGACGCCCTGCCCGACATGCAACACCGGGCGCTCGGCCGCGACCAGCGCTTCGGCGATCTTCGACACCGCTTGCGGGTCGGGACCGCTCTTCATCTTCGGCGCGGCCTTGTACTCGGCGACCAGCTCGTCGGGGATTTCGGCGCGCAGGATGTCGGTCGGGAACTCGACCAGCACCGGGCCGGGGCGGCCGTTCTTGACCATCGTGAAGGCGCGCCGCAGCGCCTCGACCGTGGCGTCGGCAACGGTCACCTGCTCCGACATCTTGGTGACGTGCTGGAAATTGAGCGCGGCGTTGAAGTTCGGATGGACCTGGTTGATGTTGCGGGCATAGCCGGCCGGCAGGACGACGACCGGGGTCGAGTCGCCGAAGGACTGCGCCACGCCGCCAAAGGCGTTTTCGGTCCCGGGCCCGTGCTGCATCACGAAGACGCCGATCTTGTCGCCCGACGTGGTCTTGGCGATCGCGTCGCACATATGCAAGCCGATGCGCTCCTGGCGCACCATGATCGTGCGGATATTGGCCTCGGCGGCGCTTTCGATGATCGGGTTAACCGGATAGCCGATCAGCCACTCCACCCCTTCCGTTTTGAGAACCTGGGCGATTGCGTTGATGACCTTCATGGGGCGGCTCCTCGGCTTCTTTTGACGCGACGGAAAGGCGGCAGCTTACGGCATCGTCCGCTGCGGTGTAAGTGTTCCGCCGCATAGCCGAAGCGCGAATGGCCTTCCTCCTCCTCTGCATCACCTGGGTCAGCTGGGGCGTGTCGTACCCGGTCACGGCGATCGCGCTGGCCGGGTTCGACGTAATGACGCTGCGCTGCACGGTGCAGATCGTCGGCGCGCTGGCATTGCTCTCGCAGATCGTGCTCGCCGGCCGCAGCTTCGCAGTCGAGCGCGAGGGTTGGCGCGACCTTGCGGTCAGCGGCCTGCTCAACATGGCGGTATTCCCGATCTGCATGAACCTCGGGGTGCATCTGATGAGCCCGGGGCGCACCTCGATCCTGGTCTACACGATGCCGGTATGGGCCTGCCTGTTCGCCAGGGTCATGCTCGGCGAGAGGCTGAGCCGCAGCCGCATCGCGGCGCTGCTGCTCGGCGGCGCGGCGGTCGTGGCGATGGTGTCGCAGGACCTCTCCGGATTGCGCAACGGACCGCTCGGCGCCGGCCTCACCATCCTAGCGGCGATGTCGTTCGGGCTCGGCACCGTCTGGCTCAAGCGGCGGCACTGGCGCGCCGACCCGTCGGTCGTCGCGTTCTGGCAATTGGCGGTCGGGATCGTGCCGCTGGTCGCGGTGTGGATCGCGCTCGCGGCCGGGGTGCGGCAGGAAATGCCCGACATTTCGCAGGCCGGCTGGCCGCAATGGCTGTCGCTGCTGTTTCTCGGAGCCGTCGCGAACGGGCTCGCCTATTTCGCCTGGTTCCGCATGGTGCGGGTTCTGCCCGCCGGGGTGCTCGGCATCAGCTCGCTGGCGGTGCCGTGCATCGGCGTCTCGTCGAGCGCCTGGCTCGCCGACGAACACCTCAGCGGCCGCGACCTCTTGGCGATCGCGCTGATCTTCGCGGCGCTCGCGACCGTCCTCGCCGAGCAGCTCGGTTTGCGTCGCCTCCTTACGCGGGTGCCATTCCGGGGCGCTGGGCGGCCACGCGCCCGGAATCTTTGAGCGCGGAAGCGGCGGCCCCTAAATCTCGGTTTCGAGGCTCTGGCCGGGAAACAGCGTGGCGCGGGTCCAGCCGGTCCAGTCGTTTGCCGCCGGGCTGTTCGGGTTGCGGTCATGCCGCCAGCACGCGTGCAGGGTGCCGGTCGGCACTTCGAGCGACTCGGTCTTGTTCTTGCGCATCACCAGATCCTTGGCCGCGATGAAGCCATCGCCGCGGCTGTCGCAATCCGAGCTTTTGGTGAACACGACCTGAACGTTGACCCGCTCCCAGGAGGGGTCGTTCAGCGTCAGCCGGCCGACATCGCCGGAGCGCGACGAGCAGGCCGCCAATACCAGCAGCGCGACGGCAAGGTGCGTGCGGTTCTTCATGCCCCCCTTCCCTCTGGAGACGACTTTGGAGACGACCCGGCGATGCCGGTCCCGCCGGGTCAGACCGGCCGGTCGCCCTTGATCTGGGTCCGGTGCATCACCCGGCGCGTGTCCGGGTCGAAGGCGTCGCGGCGGTGCATGACGCAGCGGTTGTCCCACAGGATCAGGTCGCCGGTGCGCCACTTCTGGTACCAGGTAAACTTCGGCTGCGTGGCGTGCGCCCACAATGCGTCGAGCAGCGCCTCGCTTTCGGTGAGCGAAAGCCCAGGAATATAGCCGTTGCGCCGCCGGCCGAGGAACAGCGCCTTGCGCCCGGTTACCGGATGCGTGCGAACCAGCGGGTGCTCGGCCCCGACCGTCCGGCTGGCATCCGGCGCGTCGACAAAGCCGCGGCGCAACTCACCGGCGCTGTTGCGGCTGGCGTCGTGGCGGCACAGCCGCCCGTCGATCCGCTGTTTCAGGTCCGCCGGCAGGGTCTCATACGCCAGATACATATTGCAGAAGCCGGTGTCGCCGCCGCTCGGCGGCACTTCCAGCGAATACAGTGCCGAAGCCATCGGCGGTTCGGCGACATACGACATGTCGGTATGCCAGATCGCCTCGTAGGCGCCGAGCTGGCCGATCGCCTTCCCGTCCTCGACCACGTTCGAGATCACCAGCACATACGCGCGAGCGTCCGGCGACGACGTTGAGCCGATCGGCGCCCAATCGAGCTCGCCGAATTGACGGCTGAAGCGCATCAGGTCGTCGTCCGACAGGCGCTGTCCGCGGAACCGCAGAACGAGGTGGTCGGCCCAGGCCTGCCCGACCGGCCCCATGATCTCGGGGGTCAACGCGCCGGCGAGATCGACGCCCTCGATATCGGCCGCCAGGGCCGCCCCGGTCGGCTTCACCTCGATCCGCTGCCGCTCGATAACCGCCGCCATCGCCCGCCTCCTCCCGCAGAGACGCCGCTAACATGCCGCGTCCGCCCGGTTGACGCAAATCCCCGCGCCGCCGCGCCTGAACACAAACCCGGCAGACGCAGGCGGGCATTGATCGCGTTTCGGGCTGTCGCTACGGTGCCGCGCCCCGTAAATGCCGCTAGCGAGAGGCGAGAATGCCCGACGACGCCCGCAAACCCACCTTCGACAAGTCCCACATGCCGAGCCGTCACGTCACGATCGGCCCGGAACGCGCGCCGCATCGCGCCTTCCTCTATTCGATGGGCCTTTCGGAAGAGCAGATCAACCAGCCGCTGGTCGGCGTTGCCACCACCTGGAACGAGGCGGCGCCGTGCAACATCGCGCTCGCCCGCCAGGCGCAGGCCGCCAAGAAAGGCGTCGCCGCGGCGCACGGCACCCCGCGCGAGTTCACGACGATCACCGTCACCGACGGCATCGCGATGGGCCATGCCGGGATGAAGGCATCGCTGATCAGCCGCGAGGTCATCGCCGACTCGGTCGAGCTGACGATGCGCGGCCATTGTTACGACGCGCTGGTCGGGCTTGCCGGCTGCGACAAGTCGCTGCCCGGAATGATGATGGCGATGGTCCGGCTCAACGTGCCCAGCGTCTTCATGTATGGCGGCTCGATCATGCCCGGACGTTTTCAGGGCCATGACGTGACGATCGGCGACGTCTACGAGTGGGTCGGCAGGCACAGCGTCAACCTCGCGAGCGACGAGGAACTGCACGAGCTCGAATGCGTCGCCTGCCCGTCCTCCGGATCGTGCGGGGGCATGTTCACGGCGAATACGATGGCGGCGGTGTCGGAGGCCATCGGCCTGGCGCTGCCCGGTTCGGCCGGGGCCCCGGCGCCGTACGACTCGCGCGACGCTTATGCCGAGGCATCGGGCCAGCAGGTCATGGAGCTGATCCGGCTCAACCTGCGGCCGCGCGACATCGTCACCCGCAAGTCGCTGGAGAATGCCGCCGCGGTCGTCGCCGCGGCCGGCGGCTCGACCAATTCCGGGCTGCACCTGCCGGCAATCGCCAACGAATGCGGCATCGATTTCGACCTGCACGAGGTCGGCAAGATCTACGCGCGGACGCCCTATATCGGCAATCTCAAGCCGGGCGGCGAATACGTGATGAAAGACCTGTACGAGATCGGCGGCGTGCCGGTGCTGATGAAGGCCCTGCTCGATGGCGGCTATCTGCACGGCGACTGCATCACCGTGACCGGCAAGACCATCGCCGAGAACCTCAAAGACGTGAAGTTCCCGACCGGGCAAAACGTGGTGCGGCCCACCACAAACCCGTTCTCGCCGACCGGCGGCGTGGTGGTGCTCAAGGGCAATCTGGCGCCGCAGGGGGCGATCGTGAAGGTCGCCGGGATGGAGCGGCTCGAGTTCACCGGGCCGGCGTTATGCTTCGACTGCGAGGAGGACGCGTTCCAGGCGGTCAGCAACCGGACCTACAAGGAAGGCGACGTCATCATCATCCGCTATGAGGGGCCGAAGGGCGGCCCGGGCATGCGCGAGATGCTGTCGACGACCGGCGCGCTGGTCGGCCAGGGGATGGGCGAGAAGGTGGCGCTGATCACCGACGGCCGCTTCTCGGGCGCGTCGCACGGGTTCTGCATCGGCCATGTCGGGCCGGAAGCCGCGGTCGGCGGACCGATCGGGCTGCTCAAGGACGGCGACATGATCACGATTGACGCCGTCAAAGGCACGATCGACGTCGCGCTGAGCGACGCCGAACTCGCGTCGCGCAAGGCGGCCTGGACGGCGCGGCGGCACGACTACCAGTCCGGCACGCTGTGGAAATACGCTCAGACCGTGGGCGACGCCGAAAAGGGCGCCGTAACGCACCCCGGCGGCAAGGCCGAGACGCACGTCTACGCCGACATCTGACCGCCGATGCACCGGTCGGCTCCCTCTCCCCCATCGGGGGAGAGGGTTGGCCCTTCAGGACGCTGAGGCGTGCTGACCTATCTGTGGGTCGCTATCGGCGGCGCGCTCGGCAGCATGGCGCGCTATTGGCTCGCCGGGCTGGTCGCCGACATCCTCGGCCCCGAATTTCCCTGGGGCACGATCCTGATCAACATTGCCGGATCGTTCATCATCGGCGCCGCCGCGCTGCTGCTCTCGATGCAGCGGCACGCGCTCGGCTTCGATTCGCGCGCCTTTGTGATGGTCGGGCTGTGCGGCGGCTTCACCACCTTTTCCGCCTTCAGCCTACAGACGCTGGAGTTGGCGCGGCTCGGCCGCTGGTTTGAAGCCGGCGCCAACGTCGTCGGGTCGGTGGTGCTGTGCCTGCTGGCGGTGTGGGCCGGCCACGCGCTCGCCGCCTCGCTCAGCGAGGTCGTCGAATAAACGCGGCCGGTCCGGCCCGCTGCTTGCCCCGCTATGCGAAGGCCGGCATGACCTCGCGGGCGAAGGTGCGCAAGTGGTCGAGCGAGCCGGCGAAGTCGATTACCATGATGTATTCGATCCCGCCATCCTGCAGCCGCTTGATCCGGCGGATGATCTCGTCGGGACGGCCGATCAGCGCGTCACGCTCGGTCAGTTCGTCGCGCTCGGCCCGGCTCAGCCGCTTGCGCGGCCGTCCGAGGGTCGGCGTCTCGCCGGTCGGAGACAGCGACAATTGCTCGACCTGCGCCAGGAACTTCGCGCGCAATGCCAGCGCCGCTTCGCGCTCGTCGTCGTTCATCGCGATGTGCAGGGCGCGGGTCAGCCCGACCGTCGCCGGGTCGAACGCGCGTCCCTGCGCCTCGATCGCGCGGCGGTAGATCGAGACCCCTTCGGCCACCGTCTCGGGACCGCCGGCCTGCCCGAGCAGCAGATTGTAGCCGTTCTCCGCCGCAAAGCGGATCGACGGCGGGCTCGCGGCACCGATCCAGAACGGCGGGTGCGGCTTCTGCACCGGCGCGGGCTCGATCACGACATCCTCGTAATCCCAGTATTTGCCGTGGTGCGAGAAGCGGCCTTCGCTCGTCCATGCTTTGCGCAGGAACGCGACGGTCTCCTGATAGCGCGCCTCGGCCTCCTCCATCGGGATGCAGAAGCCGTGGAACTCGCCCCAGCGATAGCCCTTGCCGATGCCGAAATCAAAGCGGCCGTTCGACAACAGGTCGAGCGTCGCCACCTGCTCGGCCAGCAAGGCCGGATTGTGCCATGGCAACACGAGCACCGCGGTGCCGAGCCGGATCGTGCTGGTCTTTGCGGCGAGGTAGGTTAGGAAGTTGATCGTCGCCGAGACCTGGCCAAAGCCGGTGAAATGGTGCTCGACCAGGAAGACGCTGTGAAAGCCGAGCGCTTCGGCCTCGCAGATATAGTCGATGTAGTCGGTATAGATGCGGCTGTCGCTCGCCTGCTCGCCGGGATCGGTGCGCGCACCGCCGAACAATCCGAACCGCATCGACTTCCTCCCTAACCGACTGGCCGCTCGGCCAAATCATTATCCGTCTTCGCTCGCCGCGGCGACGTAATCTCGCAGCGCTCATGCCGCCATGCCCGGAACGCAGGCTTCGGCCCCGCTGGCCAACACAGCATGCGTCCTTCGAGGCCCTGCTCCGCAGGGCACCTCAGGTTGACGGCGTTTGGCAAATTCATCCACACCCCGCCATCCTGAGAGCCTGACTGGAAATGGGTTGGGTGATTTCAGTGAGTTGTGATTCCGTGTTGTTGTCGGACAAAGCGGAGGCCACAACATGTGGACTGAAACCACCCGTGCGCAGTATCGACG
>JADMIO011346978.1_pt1 | contig 36364 bp, 28 predicted proteins | sample 8958161 | NCBI WGS metagenome assembly JADMIO01 (sample SAMN16585339, study PRJNA669376) | soil metagenome | isolation source: Crop rotation soil | place: USA: Cullars Rotation, Alabama | collected 2011
CGTCTGAATGCGTCCGCATAGCTCGCCGGCGTGCCCAGCCTGAAGGCCAGGCAAGCCGCCATCGCCTGATCGATCACGATCTGCGTGGCCTGCCACAGATGGAGCACCACGGCATCCGGCGCGTCAGTCGCCGGCCGCAGGTCACCTGCCACCGCCGGCAGCCGCTCGGCCACGCGGCGGAGATGCCGCTCGACGGCCATCGTCCGCTCCGCAAGAATCGCACGATCGAAGGGGCTCACCGCTTCAGCCCGGCGAGCACGTCCTCGTAGCCCTGCGTGGCAATCGCTCCCGCGTCGCACCAGAAGTCGGCGGCATCCAGCCGGTACTGCTCGGCGAGGCGTGGATGTCGCTCGAAGAGCGCGACGCCGTCGCGAGCCGCGCGGTACCGCAGCAGGCCACTCGCCTGCGACAGATCCACGAGGTCCACGCGATCGCTGCGCAGACATTCGACAACGGCGGCAAGAAATGCGCCCGGGTCGAACGTCGGTGTCGCAAGATAGCCCAGATCCCAGTCCGAGTCGGGCTGCGCATCGCCGCGCGCGCGCGAACCGAAGAGCATCAGCAGATCGAGCGCGGGGACAGATTCCGCCAGACCCTCCAGTTCCTCCTCGGAACTGCGGCGGGAACCCGAAAGCATCATGGCCGCATCGTAGCAGATGCGACTGGGCAATGCGCACGATCGTCACGCACGATCCAGATGCCGAGCCGCGCGAGTATGCGCTGCCGCGCGGCGTGCGCGTGAACGTGCTGGAAGTCGGGCGCGTCCGACGTGTTCTTCCGTCGGACTAGCGTGCACGACGACATGGCCTATGCCGTCTACTTTCTCCGATCCGACATCACAGACAGGGACGGAGCGCTCGACGGCAATCGTGAAGCCGAGGGCCTGAGCGCGCCGGAACGAGACGACGTAACGTCGCTGTACGTGACCCTCTCTGCCGTCCCTGCTCAGTCGTTGGCGGCTCGTTGACTCAGCGCGGGATGGCTATTCCTGCCCGGCGTAAGCCTTGATCAGCCGGTAGAGGAATTCGCGTCCCTCGAGCATCGCCTGCACGGAGATGTGCTCGTTCCGTCCATGAATTTTTGGTCATCGGCCGCAAGTGGGTGGTGCCGGTGATGCTCTGCGCGTTACTCGCGGGCGGCGCACTTACCGCGTTGAGCGCGACGCGCCATGGTGGCAACGCGGGCGGAAACTGGCAGCGCCGGCGGACGACATCGGCCGCGGGCCAGCTGCCTCCATGTCTATTCGGGTAATTCGATCCTCTACAGCCATAGCGGACGCTGTGCCGTTTCGCGTGAGTATTCCGCGATCACTTGACGCGGGACCGTGCGCGTCGCTGGCGTTGTTGCGGGCCGCTTCCTTACCGAGATGTAGCACTACCGAGCAATCGCGAGACGAAGGACTTCACAATAAAACGAAACGCGGACCGCTCCGGATGGCGCACGGCATATATCAAGTTCATCTCCGACTTCATGGCCGCAAACCCCAGAGCCTCACACGTGGATGCCGTACGGGCGTGGAAGGCGGCTGATCATCGGTTCATCTCAGAGAGGTTTGGAGAGACAGCGATTTGCGGATCGGTCAGTGGCGCTGCATCAGGTGGTTGCTCCACCAGCACGGTAAGGACCGTCCGCAGCCAGTCTTTCGACCCTCCGCCTTTCAATCTGGCGAGGATCGACAGCGTCATCTCCTGGCCGCGCTTCATCAGCAGCAGCCCGTTCTCTCCATACAGGTCATGATCGAGGACGATTCCGGGAACGAGATCTTTGATGGCCATCGAGACGGGCACCCACTCCAGACCGGAATGAAAATCCGACAGGCTCTCGACGAGCTTCGGCTCGAGCTCGAACGTTCGCGACGCCATTTCCCGGAGTACTCGACCACGCGACTCGCCCATCGCCAGCCCGGCGTCGAACTCGAGCGCCACTCTCAGCACCTGGCCGCCCAGCCGCGTCCGATCGCGCTCGTTCAACGGACGACCAGCATCAATCGCACTGACAGGTTCCGCCTGGCAGCCGATGATGGCGGCGACTTGCTCGAGGCGCGGAATGCCTTCGAGCAGCCGCTGCGCCAGGCGGGCATTCGGGTCGAGGGCGGCCGACAGCGCATCCGGACCGGACGCCTCCACCCGATTCACGGTGCCATCGACTCCGAGCGTGATCGAACCGAGGTGCGACAGCATGGCCGCCGCTTCGAGCTGCCAGCCATTGGGCAGTTCCAGCTTGTTGACCATGTGCTGCACAAATCGGCGTGCCCGCTGCGCGCGCCTTGCCGCTGCGGGATTGACGAAGGTGAGGATCTCGGTCAATAGACGAACGGTCCCGCCCAGCGTCTGTTCCAGCAGTTGACGCTCGGCGATGACGAGTTGGTAGTGCCGAATTGCCGCGACCACGGCCGCCGTCAACACGGAGGGTGTACAGGGCTTGGTGAGGAAGCGGAAGACCGAGCCGCGATTGACCGCATCGAGGGCAATGCCCAGATCGGTCTCACCCGTCAGCATCATCCGGGTCGTGAGCGGCGAGATCCGTCGAACCTGCTCCAGGAACGTGACGCCGTCCATCTTCGGCATCCGATAATCAGAGACGATCACGGCGTACGGGCCACGCTCGGCGACAAACCTGAGAGCCGACTGAGGACTCGAGGCGATGTCGATGCTGAACGCCGGAGCGTCGGCGCGTTCACTCCCGATGGCCCTCGACTGCAGCCAGTCCGAGAAGGTCCGCAGCATCTCGAGTTCGTCGTCCACAAGTAGGACCTTCATCAATCAATATATCGGCCTAACCTTTCCTGAATTGATTGGGTGTTGAGTTACGTGCCATATAGCGCAATGTCTACCACCTGATGTGGCTGATTGTTACATCCAAGTGTCTATACCAGCGGGCGCTCGAAACCGAAATACGAAGAGGTGAGTGCTGACGCTCGCGCGCCGCTGCGTCTTGTCCTCGTCGAGGATTCCGAGGACGATGCCTTTCTGCTTCTGCACGAGTTGCAGCGCGGGGGCTACGATGTGACGTCGCGACGCGTCGACACCGCGGCCGGACTGAGAAGCGCGCTCTCGGACGGTCCATGGGACCTCGTCGTTTCAGATCACGGTCTGCCGCAGTTCAGTGCGCCCCAGGCGCTTCAGATGGTCAGGGCCGAAGCGCCCGATCTTCCCTTCATCATCGTCTCCGGCACGATGGGCGAGGATGTGGCCGTCGCCGCGATGAAAGCCGGCGCGGCCGACTACCTCGTCAAGGGGAAGCTGAGCCGGTTGGTGCCCGCCGTGCAGCGCGAGCTGGCGGATGCCACAGACCGTCGCCAGCACGCGAGAGCCCAAGAAACTCTGCGCCAGGCCGAGCAGCGCCTTCGCCAGGTTTTGAAAATGGAGGCCATCGGCCGTCTTGCCGGCGGCGTGGCGCACGATTTCAACAACCTGCTCACAGCCATCCTCGGGTACTGCGAATTGCTCCAAGCGAAGATACCGGCCCACGCCGAGGAACGCTCCGATTTGGATGCGATTCAGAAAGCCGGGGATCGCGCCGCCGCTCTCACCCGGCAGCTTCTCGCTTTCAGCCGCCAGCAGGTCCTCGAACCGCGCGTCTCGGACTTCAACGACATCGTCTGCAATGTGGAGAAGCTGCTTCGCCGGATGCTCGGCGCGGACATTGAGCTGGTCACGGAGCTCGATCCGTCCATCGGCCACGTGCGGGTCGACCCCGGCCAGATGGAACAGGTACTGGTCAACCTGGCCGTCAATGCGCGAGACGCAATGCCGTCAGGCGGCCAGCTCTCGGTGCGGACGTGCGCACGTGTCTTCACCGAGCCCTGCTGGATCTGCGGCGCTGAGCTGCATCCAGGGTGCTACATGGTCATTACCGTCACGGACACGGGCACCGGCATGCCGCCCGAGGTCACGCGCCAGATCTTCGAGCCGTTTTTCAGCACCAAAGGCGAGGGACAGGGAACGGGCCTCGGTCTCTCGACGGTCTACGGCATCATCAAACAGAGCAACGGCTTCATCTTCGTGGACAGCGAACCCGGTCGCGGTACCACGTTCGAGATCTACCTGCCGTGCGTCGACGCGCCGCTCGATGCCACCAGGCTCGAAAGCAACGAGATTCGAAGCGTCGAAGGTTCGGAAACAATCCTGCTGGTGGACGACGACGGCGGCGTGCGCGATCTGGTGCGGAGAGCGCTGACCGAGGCCGGGTACCAGGTGCTGTGCGCGTCAGACGGGATGGAGGCGGCCGCGGTGGCCGATGCCCATACCGGCACCCTTGATCTCCTGATCACTGACCTTGTCATGCCGCGCATGGGCGGGCCGGAACTCGCCGAGCATCTGGTCGCCGATCGTCCTGACCTCGCGGTGCTCTACATTTCCGGCTACACCGACCGGCGCGAGTGGAAGCTGGAAGCGTCGCAGACCCGCCGGTCGTACCTGCAGAAGCCGTTTACGCCCAGCCTTCTGACGCGCCGCGTCAGGGAAATGCTCGAAGCAAGCGCACACGGCGCGCCGAAGGACGGAGCACCATGACCGAACGTTGGCCGGTCACGGTCAGGCTCCTCGTCGGGTCACTCGTGGCCCTCGTGGCGATCTGCGCGGTCGGTGCGGTGAGCTTCACGGTCATCTCGCGTCAGCGTGCGGCAATCGACTACCTGACGATGCTGAGCCGCACTCAGCGGATCCTTCAGGACGCGGACATGGAGCACGACGTCATCCGCGCCGACGTGCTGGCCATCGATAACACGTGGACCGGCAGCACGGCGCAGGATCTCCAGCGGCAACTGGATCACGACATCGGTACGTATCGCCAGTTCCTGATCGCGGCACAGGCGATGCCGCTGCCGCCAGACCTGAGAAAAGCCCTGACGGACATCGAGCCGCAGATCGACACCTACGTGACGAACGCCGCAAACCTGGCGCGACTCGCGCAATCCGACCATGGCGCAGTCTCGGAAAAGGGTCAGCCGTTCCGGCAGTCGTTCGATCAGCTGTCAGCGGTGGATACTCAGTTGACGGATCTGTTCGCCGCGCGCGTGTCGGACGCTGACGCCAGAGCGGACGCCGCCGCCCGGACGGCGAGCTGGGCGATCGGCCTGGCGTGCCTCGCCGCCATCGTTGCCGTCAGTGTCGTCGGCCGCATGGTCACGAGATCGATTGCCAGCGCTCTCGGACGCGTCCGATCGGCCGCTGAGGCGATCTCAGGCGGGGATCTGTCGGTGAGGAGCACGGTCCCCGTACGCGACGATATTGGCGCAGTCGCCGACGCCGTCAACCGGATGGCCGACACGCTGCAGACGATGATCGGCAGGCTTCAGGCGGAGCAGGAACAGGACGCCTTCAGCCGCCACTTGTCGGAAGTCCTCGACATGGCCGACACGGAAACCGACACGCATCTCGTCGTCGCGCGCGGCATGGCGGTGGTGTCGAAAGACCTGTCGATGGAACTGCTCGTCGCCGATTCGAGCCGCGCTCATCTCGAGCGGGCGGCGGCGCATCCCTCGCAGGGCGCGCCGGGCTGTGGGGTGGAATCGCCGTATGCCTGCATGGCCGTCCGGCGCGGCAATCCCATCGTCTTTGAGAGCAGCGACGCCCTGAATGCATGCACGCATCTTCGTGATCGTCCGTGCGGATCGATTTCCGCGGTGTGCGTGCCGCTCAGTTTCATGGGGCGCTCCATTGGTGTGCTGCACGCCGCTGGTCGGGTCGATGAGGCTCCCGCCCCGGCGGTGATCGCGCAATTGACGACGCTCGGCATCCTCGCAGGCAGCCGTATCGGCACGGTCCGCGCTTTCCAGCGCACTCAGGTACAGGCGAGAACCGACGCGCTGACAGGGCTCGCCAACCGGCGGACGCTCGAATCGCGCGTTCGGGCGCTGGGAGTCGGCGCGCCGTATGCGCTTGTGATGGCTGACCTCGATCATTTCAAACGGTTGAACGACAAGCACGGCCACGATGCCGGCGATCATGCCCTCAGAGTATTCGCCGATGTTCTGCGTCAGTCGCTACGCGACAGCGACCAGCCGGTTCGGTGGGGTGGCGAAGAGTTTGCCCTCCTCCTGGAAGGACGCGACGCATCGGCCGCGCTCGAGATCGTGGAGCGCATCCGCGCGAAGATGGCCGTCGCCATGCAGGGTGCGCCGGCAGTCACGGCCAGCTTTGGCATCGCTGACAGCAGCATGGCCGGTACCTTCGAACAGATTCTGCGTATCGCCGACGATGCCCTGTACGAGTCGAAGGAGGCCGGACGCGATCGCGGGACGATCGGCAACCCGGCGCGCCTCACGGGTCGCCTGATCCGGCGTCACCCTGATCAGCCGGCGGCGATTAGTGTCGACGATATGCTCGAAACGACCGGCGCGTTGGAGCGCTGAACGAAAGGGCACCTATGACACTAAGGCGCACGATTAAAGTCGTCGTAGGGTTCGCGCTTCTTCTGGCGCTCCTTGGCATCTCGGCGCGTGGCCGTCAGGGCCGGCTGGATTTTCTCCGTGAGGCCGGCGCGCGTCTCGCTCACAGCTACGAAGTGCGGGCGAGCGTCAACCGGCTCCTGTCCTCGCTCGAGGTGATCGAAGCCAGCGAATACGGCTACGTGGCGACAGGCGATCCCGGATTTCTCAAGTCGTTCGATGCGGGCCGGCTGCGCGCGCGCGCCGACTTCGAGGCGCTGAGTACGCTGACGCGCGATGACGCCGCGCAACGGGCGCGGATGGAGTCGCTCGAGCCGCTCATGACCGCCTGGCTCGAGCGCTCGCAAGCGAACGTGTCACTACGGCAGACCGACGGCTTCGAGGCAGCGCAGCGAGGAGCCTCGCGAACGGACGGCCGCGCCGCCATGGAGCAAATTCGCTCCGACATGTCCGAAATGGCCAGCAGCGAGCAACAGCTTCTGCGCGAACGTCAGGCCGTGGCCAACGACGAGGCGACCGGAGCGCGACGGGCGTTCATCATCGCCGAACTCGCGAGCGCCTTTCTGCTCATCGGCATGTTCACGCTGGTGATCCGCGAAGATCGCAAGCGGCGGCGGGCGCAGCTGGAACTGGATCGCTTCTTCACCTTGTCCCTCGACATGCTCGCCATCGCGGATGCCGACGGATACTTCAAGCGTCTGAGCCCGTCGTTCACGGAGACGCTTGGCTACACGACCGAGGAGCTCCTGGCGCAGCCGTTCATCGAGTTCGTTCACCCTGAGGATCGCGAGAAAACGCTGAACGAAGTTGCCCGCCTGAGTCAGGGCATCGCGACGGTGAGCTTCGAGAACCGCTACCGCTGCAGGGACGGTTCATGGCGATGGCTGTCATGGAATACGCGGCCAGTTGCGGGAGAAGGGATCCTGTACGCATCGGCCAGGGACATGACCGACCTTCGACAGTCGGAAGCCGCGCGGCGCGTGAGCGAGGAACGCTACCGGCAACTCTTCTCATCGATCGACGAAGGGTTCTGCCTGATCGAGGTGCTCTTCGACGACCATCAGAAGGCGGTGGACTTCCGCTTCCTGGAGACCAATCCCGCGTTTGCGAAGCAGACCGGAATCGCCGACGCCGTCGGGAAGCGGATGCGCGACATCGCGCCCGCGCACGAGGAGCACTGGTTCGAAACCTTCGGCCGCATCGCGTTGACCGGCGAGGCCAGCCGCTTCCAGAACCGCGCCGAGCAACTCCAGCGTTACTACGACGTGTACGCGTTCCGGATCGGAGAACCGGAACTGCGGCAGGTCGCGATTCTGTTCAACGACATCTCGGAGCGCCACGCCCACGAGAACCATATTGCGCAGTTGAATGCCAGTCTTCAGGAGCGCTCGACGCAGCTCGAGGACATGAATAAAGAGCTGGAGTCGTTCTCGTATTCCGTCTCCCACGACCTGCGGGCGCCGCTGCGCAGCATCGACGGGTTCAGCCAGGTGCTGCTCGAAGACTGTCACGACCAGTTGAACGAAGACGGCAGAGACGCCCTCGAACGCGTCCGCAAGGCCGCCACCTCCATGGGCGAGCTGATCGACGCGCTGCTCGCGTTGAGCCGCGTCACTCGAGCAGAAGTGCGCACCGAGCGCGTGGATCTCAGCGCGATGGCCGCGGCGGTTGCCGCCGAATTACAGCAGTCGCAGGAAAGTCGGCCGGTCGAATTCGTCATCGATCCGGGCGTGGTCGGCTGGGGAGATACGCGGCTCCTGCGCGCCGTGCTCGTGAACCTGCTCGGGAACGCCTGGAAGTATTCGCAGCCCCGCAGCCACACGCGCATCGAATTCGGCCACCGCCGCCAGGACGGGGAGATCGTGTACTTCGTTCGAGACAACGGCGTCGGATTCGACATGGCGTACGCGGGCAAGCTGTTCGGCGCGTTTCAGCGGCTCCATCGCAAGACAGACTTCGCGGGCACCGGCATCGGACTCGCCACGGTCCAGCGGATCGTCATGCGACACGGCGGACGCGTCTGGGCCGAGAGCGCCGTCGATCGCGGAGCCACCTTCTACTTCACGCTCGGCAAACGCATCGAGGGCACCATGAAGGCGCCGCAGGCGGACCGATCGCCCGTTGGCGTTGCTTGAACGCACGGACACACCACCATGCCACACGGAACGATTCTTCTTGTCGAAGATAACCCCGACGACCAGAAACTGACGCTGCGTGCCTTCAAGAAGAACAACATCACCAACGAGGTTGTACTGGCGGAGGACGGCCAGGAGGCGCTCGACTACCTGTTCGCCGCCGGGAAATTCTCGGGGCGCGACGCGCGCGAACGACCGGCGTTGGTGCTGCTCGACCTGAAACTGCCGAAAGTGGATGGCCTCTCAGTGCTGGCGCAGGTGCGCACCGATCCGCGCACGAAGACCGTCCCCATCGTGGTGCTCACCTCGTCAGATGAGGAACAGGATCTGGTCCAAAGCTATGAGCTCGGTGTCAACTCGTACGTCCGGAAGCCCGTAGACTTCGGCGAGTTCGTCGAGGCCGCCCGCCAGCTGGGGCTCTACTGGCTGCTCCTGAATCGACAGCCTGAACCGGTGGGCCAGTGAGTTCCACGCCCGCGACTCTCCGCGTGCTCATCGTCGAGGATTCTGAAGACGATGCAGAACTGCTCCTCCGGGAGCTCCGGCGTGGCGGCTACGACCCGGTCTGCACCCGTGTCGAATCGTCGGCGGCGATGAAAGCCGCCCTCGAGGAGGCGGAGTGGGATCTCGTCGTCTCGGATCACTCGGTCCTGCAGTTCGATTCACATTCCGCTCTGGAGGTCCTCAGGGCGTCGGAGAAGGACGTGCCCTTCATCATCGTGTCGGGCACGATTGGCGAGGACCAGGCGGTCGAAGCCATGCGCGGTGGTGCGAGTGACTACTTCGTCAAGGGCAAGCTGGCGAGGCTGCTCCCCGCCGTCGGGCGGGAGATTGCCGATGCCAGGGAGCGCGGCGCGCGACGCGCCACCGAGCGGGCCCTTCGCGATCGTGAACAGCAGGCGCGCCTCGAGCTGGCGGCGGCGTACGAGGCCACACTCGAAGGCTGGGCGCGCGCGCTCGACCTGCGCGATCGCGAGACCGAAGGACACTCGCAGCGGGTGACCGCTCTCACCGTGCAGCTGGCGCGCCGGATGGGGGTCAGCGAGGCCGACTGTGTCCACGTCCGACGCGGTGCGCTGCTCCATGACATTGGCAAGATGGCCATTCCCGACAGCATTCTTCTGAAGCCATCCCGGCTGACCCCCGACGAGTGGGAGATCATGCGGCTCCACCCGGCGTATGCCCGCGAGCTGCTGGTGAACATCGAGTACCTGCGCCCCGCACTGGACATTCCCTATTGCCACCATGAAAAGTGGGACGGCACCGGATATCCGCAGGGACTCGCAGGCGAAAAGATTCCGTTGGCCGCGCGAATGTTCGCGGCCGTGGACATCTGGGACGCCGTTCGATCGAACCGGCCGTATCGCGCCGCCTGGCCGGACGCGCAGGCGCGCGAATACATCGCCTCGCTCTCGGGCAGCCATCTCGATCCCGGGGTCGTCATCGAATTCCTCGCAGTGCTGGCCTCGTCCGATCCAGTGATCGTTGCGCAGCGGGAAATGGGCGAACGATCCGGTGGAAAAATCCTCGTGGTCGAGGATTACAAACCGAATGCTGAACTGCTCCAACGCTGGCTGACCAACGACGGTTACAACGTCGTGACGGCGCATTCGGGTCAGGCGGCGCTCGCCGCGGTGGTCGGAGATTGTTTCGATCTGGTGCTGCTCGACATCATGATTCCGGAGCCGGACGGATTCACCGTCTGCCAGCGCATGAGAGAGAATCCGGCTACCTCCAGTACTCCGATCATCTTCATGAGCGGTCTGGCGCCGGGGACCGGAAAGCCCGGCAGCCAGCACGCGTTCGACGCCGACGATTACCTCACCAAGCCCGTTGACGCATACGAGCTGAGAGTTCGCATTCACCGGCTGCTCGAGCCGCGCCAGTCAACACGATCCAGACTGGGAGCCTGACAGTTCCATGGCACCAATGCCGTTCGCGGAAGTGGGCACGCGCGTCCTGGCTTCGCGCGGAACCGACGATGCCGCCGCGCGGCGCTGGCCCGTGACCACGCAGCTCGTGGCCGGGTCGCTGGTGGCACTGGTCGCGATCGCCGCCGTCGGCATTGTCAGCGTCACCGTGATTACGCGACAGCGCGTCGCCATGGACAATCTGGCGCTCCTGAGCCGGATACAGCGAATCCTCCAGGATGCCGACATGGAGCACGATCTGATCCGTGCCGACGTGCTGGCGGTCGACAACACATGGACGGGGCGCTCGCCGGCTGACTTCCAGCGTCAGCTGACCCGCGACATCGAGTTGTACCGCGAGTATCTGACGTCGGCCGAACAGATGCCGCTCCCTGCGGACGTGCGGAAGGCGATCACTGAAACTGAACCGGAACTCGATGCCTACTTGACCCGCGCCGTCGAACTGGCGCGACTTGCCGGCGCGGATCCGCACTCGGCGTCTGACAAGGGCGAGGCGTTTCAACTGTCGTTCGACCGCCTGTCCGAGGCGGACAAACGGTTGACCGATCTCCTCGCTGATCGGGTCTCGAATGCCGATGCGACAGCCGATGCGGCCGCGCGCTTTGCCGGATGGGCGATCGGGGTGGCCTGCCTGCTGGCGTTTCTGGTCGTCGCGACGGTGGGACGCCTCGTGACGCGATCCGTCTCTCTCGCGCTCGGCCGCGTACGCGCCGCGCAGGAGCAGGACGCGTTCAGCCGTCACTTGTCAGAAGTCCTCGACATGGCCGATACCGAGTCCGATGCGCACGATGTGGTGGCCCGAGGCATGAAGGTCGTGAGCGACGACATGCCGATGGAGCTTCTCGTCGCAGACTCGAGCCGTGCGCACCTCGAGCGGGCCACGTCGCATCCGACGAAGGGTGCGCCCGGCTGCGGCGTCGAGTCACCGTACGGTTGCATGGCCGTCCGGCGCGGCAACCCCATTGTGTTTGCCGACAGCGACGCGCTCAATTCCTGCGGCAAGCTGCGCAATCGAGCCTGCGGACCGGTGTCCGCGGTCTGCGTGCCCCTCAGCTTCATGGGTCGCTCACTCGGCGTGCTTCACGCAACGGGTCCCGTGCATCAGCCTCCGCCGAACCATGTCGTCAGTCAGTTGACGACGCTCGGGATTCTGGCGGGAAGCCGGATTGGGACGGTGCGCGCATTCCAGCAGACGCAGGTCCAGGCGCGCACCGACGGCCTGACAGGGCTGGCCAATCGCCGATCTCTGGAGTTGCGCGTGCGAACGCTGGAAAACGGCGCCCCGTACGCCTTTGTGCTTGCCGACCTGGATCACTTCAAGCGTCTGAACGACAAGCACGGGCACGACGCCGGCGATCGTGCGCTGAAGGTTTTCGCCGATGTGCTCAGGCAGTCGCTGCGCGATGGCGATCATCCGGCGCGCTGGGGCGGAGAGGAGTTTGCGATCCTCTTCGAAGGGCGAACCGCGTCAGAGGCCCTCGAGATCGTCAACCGCATTCGCGCGGCAATGGCCACAGCCATGCAGGGCGCCCCCGCGGTCACTGCCAGCTTCGGCGTCGCCGACAGTTCGATGGCGCGCGCCTTCGAACAGATCCTCCGCATAGCAGACGATGCGCTGTATCAGTCGAAGGAAGGCGGCCGCGACCGCGGCACGATCGGCGATCCACAGCGAAGCGCCGGCGGCATTCCCCGCCGCCAGCCGGATCATCTGACTGGCATCAGCCTCGAGCAAATGGCCGAGGCAGGATGAGCCATGGCCGCACTGAGCATTGATGGTCGCCGGGCGATTGAGGGGAACCCTCTATCGTGGCCGAAGCCGGGGACCTTCACGGAGTGCGAAGTCGTCAGGGGAATCATGCGGGCTGGATGTGAGCCGCTAACATCGCGAGACGGCTATTCCTGCTCGGCGTACGCCTTGATCAGTCGGTAGAGGAATTCGCGCCCCTCGAGCACCGCCTGCACGGAGATGTGCTCGTTCAGTCCATGAATATTGCCGGCATCTTCTCCGCGGAAGAGTGCTGAAAATCCGTAGGTCGGAATGCCGACGCCGATCAGCGCGCCCGAGTCGGTCGCAAAGGTTTCCTGCAGCGGGGTCACCGGCACGCCGGGCCAGAGCTGCGCGGCGATCGTTTCGATGGGCCCTATCACCGCAGGCGTGAGCGGCGGCGTGGGAGGACGGGTGCGGCCCGCTGCGCCCCCGGTGATCTTGACCTCCGGGTTATTCACCGCGGCGACGATGGCTTGCCGCACTGCGTCGAGCGAGGCGCCCGGGAGCATCCGGCAGTTGATCGTCGCGCGCACACGCTGCGGCTGCGCGTTGCTCGCGTGGCCGCCCTCGATGAGCGTCGGGATGCATGTCGTGCGCAGCATCGCGTTCCAGCTGACGTGGCTGCGAAGCGTGGCGATCGCGGCGGCGTCCTGCGGCGCGTTGAAAATGGTTCGCATCGCGGCCCCGGAGGTCGCATCGACGCGCGGCGCGAGCGCGGTGAGGTAGGCGCGCGTGGCGTCATTGAGTTCGGTCGGAAATGTCAGGTTCTGCAGATGCGCGAGCGCCTGACCGAGCGCGATGATGATGTTGTCGTTGCGCGGTTTCGATGAGTGACCCCCAGGGCCGGTCAGTTCCAGCGTGAAGTTCGTCGTACTTTTCTCGCCCGCCATCACGGTGACCGCGAGGCGTTTTCCGGAGGCATCCAGATCGCCGCCCCCGCCTTCGGTCAGCGCGATCTTCGCGTCGATCAGACTCTTGTGGTTCTGCGCCAGCCAGCTGGCGCCGTTCGTAAAGCCGCCGCCTTCCTCCCCGCACGTCAGCGCGAGCTTGATCGTCCGCGCGGGTTTGTAGCGCTCCGCGTTGTAGCGGAGGATGGCGTCCGTCCAGATCGCATCCTGCGCCTTCATGTCGGACACGCCCCGCCCGTAAAACTCGCCGCCCTCTTCGATCATCGTGAACGGATCGCGCGCCCAGTCTTCGCGGTTCGCGTTGACGACATCGAGATGGCCGAGCATCAGGACCGCCCCGGCCTGAGCATTGGCGCCCGGAAGTGTGGCCACGAGATTCCCGGCTTTCGGTTGGTCGGGAACCAGGACGCTGATCTGCGCGGCAGGAAAGCCGGACGCTTTCATGCGCGCGGCGATCTTGTTTGCGAGCCGCGTGCAGTCGCCGGTCGCGACGCTGGTGTCGGTCTCGACCATTTCCTTGAACATCGCGCGGAAGGCCTCGTCGTCTGACGACTGCGTGTGCGCGGTCGGAATGGCAACGAGCGTCGCCGCAGCAAGAGCCGCAATGGCGGTGGAGAGTGGTCGCAGTGTGCGCGGCATGAGGAGTCCTTTTCGCCGCGGATGATAGCAGGATCCCGACCGATAACCTCGGCCATGACAGCGGTCACGATGCCGACAAAGCGCGGTGCGCGATGATGCTGAGCAGGCCGCGGAGGGATAGCGTGAACGTGCAGCAGCGTATGTCGATGGAGCGCGCGGACCAGCGCGTTGGAGTGTGTATGGTTAAATAGGCATGCCTCGAGCCGTTCGATGTATCGATCCGTCATTTCTCTGCACGGTATTCGCACGAGAGGTGTGTGGCAGAAGGATCTCGCGCCGGTGCTGGCGCGTCAGGGCCTGGTTCCCTGGGCTCTCGACTACGGACGATTCAGGGTCGATCAGTTTCTGAGGAACGGTGCGCGACAAAAGAAACTCGAGTGGTTGCGGCACGAGTACGAGCGCGTCACCGCTGAAGCCTCGTCGCAACGGCCTTCAATCATCGCGCACAGCTTCGGGTCATACCTCGTCGCCGCGCTCCTGACGAAGTACAAAGAGCTGCGGTTCGACAAGGTCATTCTTACCGGCAGCATTGTTGACCGGGCGTTCGACTGGCCGTCGCTGCTTTCGAGCGGACAGGTCAACCTGGTTCGAAATGATTACGGCGCCCTCGATCGCATACCGGGACTGGCAGCATTGTCTGTCTCCGATTGCGGGGATTCAGGCAGGCAGGGGTTCTCGAAGAAACACCCGCGGCTCATTGAGCAGAAATTCCCCAGGCACGGTCATAGCGACTACTTTCATCGGCAGCACTTCGTTCAGTACTGGATCCCTACCCTCAAGCGGGTCGTCGTCAGTGCAGCAGAACGGCCACGGATCACGGACCTGCTCGACATGGCCGCGCAAACGGCAGCCGATCGATTGGGACTTTCTCCGGACCTCGTGCGTGCGAATACGTTTGTCCCGGACGAGCGCGACGTGCTGCACATTCCTGAAGGGCTCTCGCACAACATGACGGATCCGACGGAATTGACGGTGACGATGGCGTCGGGGCAGGGTGCGGCGGGCGTCGCGTTCCAGAAGCGGGTGCAAACGATCGCGATCTTTCAGGCGAACTGGGGAGCGCACACGTTGCCGGGAACCCAGCTGGCGAAGGTGTGCAAACGCTTGAAGTGGGTCATCTCGACGCCGATCCCTGACCCGGATATGGCAGGAGCGGTGCTCGGTATCTTCAACATCGATGGAATGGACATCGTCAAACAGCACGTCGACCTTGCGCCATTGCTCCCCGATCTTCTTGCTACCGCGCAGGTTTTGGCGGTAACGTTTAAACAGCTGGAATAACGTGTCTGGAGTGGTCATGGGTGACGAAGTCGTCGAGCCGGAAGCGATCGAGGCGGGATATCTCAAGGAGCTGCACATCGTGCGCGATCCGAGCGATCGCGTTGTTCCCAGCGACGAACTTCGAGCCGCGATCGAGAAACTGAGCGGACCATCCAAAGAGCTGTTCACGCGTCTTCTGAGCACGGGATTCTTCAGCTTGTTGCAGCGGTGACGCACGACGAATTGATCACGGCGGCGCACGACGCGGCGGCGCATGCCTACGCGCCCTACTCTCACTACAAGGTGGGCGCGGCGGCGCTGACGCGATCCGGCGCCGTGATCACCGGCTGTAACATCGAAAACGCCGCCTATTCGCCTTCCATCTGCGCTGAGCGCGTGGCCGCGTTCAGCGCCTGGGCGCAGGGGCACAAGGATATCGTCGCCGTCGCCGTTGTCACGTCCTCGGGCGAGACGTGTCGCCCCTGTGGCACCTGCCGCCAGGTGCTTTCTGAGATCGCGCCTGAAGCAGACATCGTTCTCGAAGATGGTCAGGGCGGGCTGCTGGTCGAACGCCTGGCTGATCTCCTGCCGAAACCTTTCGGCCCTGCGAATCTCACATCGAACCCGACCGTGAAGATTTGATTTGCGCGCGCGGAGATGCTGCCTTCCGGCGAATCGACAGCACCGCGCGAGAACATCCGCGACTCGTGGTAAAAGAGAGCCGTCACGCGCAATCGAGGGGGGTGACGGATGTCCCGGTTCACGATCTTCGCAGACGTGGTCCTGCCGCCGACGATTGCCGCCGTGCTGGTGGCTGTTCCCGTGCTGGTCGGGATGATTCAAATAGTCGCATTCATCGCGAATGTGGTCACCCAGCGGCGCGTGAAATCGATAGATGTCGCGGCCGACTGCAGCAAGCGGTATGAGCAGCTGCTGGCGGAGATCAAAAAGATCGGGTTGAACCGCGACGATATACAACGACTGAGTGAACGTTACTGGGATTTGCAGAACACCCAGTTCGATTTGTGGAAGCTCGCCTTCCTGCCGAGCTCGTTATGGAGGAAGTGGATCCTCAAGCGGCACGCAGATAGAGACAGGACATTCGCGAAATACAGCGAGGGACCGGGGACGGCCGCGTCCATCACGACCAGAGACAGCTGGGATCTTGCTCGTCCGGCTTTCAGTGATGACGAGGAATTTCAGACGCTGGTGGATGGAATCTTCACCGACCCGGCCAGAGCCTACGAGCGCGTTTACAACGATCGCGGTGCAGCTCTCGGTGCAACTGTCGCCGCATATGCCATTCCCGTCATTGTCGTCACCGGATTAGTGCTCGCGCTGATTGTGCATTACGCACAACCGAAACCGTGACTCGCCGCCCTTCGGCTTGTCGCGGCGCTTCGAAAAGAATGTGTCCTATTGGAAACGTTTCGCAACGCGCGGCGGCGCTCTGACAGTGCGAGGTGATGCGATGGTGAAACTGGCGCATGTCTTCGGGGGGCTGGTGGCCGTTGCATTGTTCGCGCGCCCTACGTTCGCCGCCGACTATTACGTCGCCGCCGGAGCGGTCGCAGGAGGCGACGGCAGCGCGGCGCGCCCGTTCGCACAATTAGCGCAAGCCGAGGCGGCGTCTGCGGCAGGTGACCGGATTTACGTGTCCGCGCAATCGTCGTGGGACATTCTGGCGGGGCCGATCACTCTCAAACCGAATCAGAAGCTGCTCGGCGTCTCCCCCAGTGGTCAGGCCCCCCGCTACGAAGCGGAACAGCCGCAGATCACGAGCAGCGTTGTCGACGAGGCCATCTACGACACGCCGTTCAACAACGGACGTTATCGGCCCACGACCGGCATTGTGATGCTGGCGCGCGGCGTCGAAGTGTCGGGCCTGCATTTCGTGGACATGAAAGGTCCGGCGCTGCTGGCCGGCGACCAGGATATAACCGGCACCCGCATTCATGGGAACACCTTCTCGGGCGTGATGCCGAAGTCAAAGAGCCTGATCTACTCGATCGTGCTTGGCGGCACCGTGAACGTGAGCGACGTCCAGGTGACGGACAACTCGTTCCGCGACGGCGTGACCCTCGGTGGAATCACCGTGCAGCAGAAAGGACGCAGCGTCGCGGAGTACTCCTTTCAGCGTAACGACTTTCGAGACCTCGGCGGACGCGCCTACTTCATTCACTCCGACGACACCAGCCGGGTCACCACGGCCATCCTCGACTCGACCGTCAACAACATCGGCGTGCCGCCCGAGCAGCCGGTGCCCGGCTCGGGCAACGACGACAGCATCATCCCGTATCTGACGGGTTCGTCGCAGCAGCGGATGGTCGTGAGGAATTTTCATTTCAAGAACGACAAGCGGGTCGGCGGCATATCGAATACGGCCGTAGAAGTCTTTATCTACGGGCGGCGTGCGGAAGAGGATCGGAGCAACTGGTGTCAGAACTGCCGCGCCGACGTTGAAATCCAGGACAGCGTGTTCGAGAACCCGGCGACGGATGGCATTCAAATCGCGAATTCCGGCGACGCGACCATCGTCAACCTCGCGATCCGGCGCACGAAAATCTTTGGCGCGACGCCGCGTCAGACCGGCGGCGCGGTCTCCGTCAATGCGCAGGGGCAGGGCAGTAAAGGCGGCAAGCTGACCCTTCTCATCGAAGAGAGCGAAATCATCGGTTCGAAAGCCTTTGGCGTGGCAGTGGCCAACACGTCAGGCGAGTCGGTGGCGGTGATCGATCTGGGCGGCGGTGCGCTTGGATCGAAAGGGCACAACGTGATCACCGGCAACGCGGAAGGCACGTTCAAGCTGCAAGGCGAGAAGGTGACCGCCAAGAACAACTGGTGGGGCGGCGCGGCGCCGACCATAACGCTGAACGGCGAGGGTGGTGTCGCCGACGTCTCGTCTCCCCTTTCCGCACCACCCAAAGCGGCTTTAGCGCCGGGCAAATAGATCGCTGTGATGGCCCGCCGCTCCGGCTATCCGCGCTGGTTTGTTGTTGTGGCGATCGTCTTCTTCGCGTTGCTGACCGTCGCCGTTCAGGAACAGGCGTACGGGATCTTCAACATCGAGCACGAGCAACTCAAACGGCATCAGGAAGTCCTGAACGATACGGCGCGCAATCCCTGGAACTACCGAGTTCTTGCGGAGTGGCTGGCCGAGCCGGTGCTTCGGGCGACAACCGCGCTTGGCGTGCCCCATCCGGTGACGGTCGCGTTTCTCGCAGTGCGCGCCATTCAAAACCTTCTGATTTTCGCTGCGGCGTGGTGCTTCTATCGTGCCTGCGGGTTGAGCGAGCAGCGATCGCTCCTCGGTCTCGTCATCCTGTCGTACAGCTTCACGCACGTCTTCTGGAACAGCGACCTGTCGATGAATACGTACTTCGACGTCCTGTTCTATCTCGTGGCGGGCTGGCTGATCGTGACCGAGCGATACGCGTGGATCATTCCTCTGGCAATCGTGGCGGCGCTCAACCGGGAGACGGCGCTCTTTATTCCTGTCATGGCAGCAGCGTCGCTCCTGTTCGAGGACGGGCGCCGGCGTGCGGGAGCGGCGCGTCAGGCGGCAATCGCTGCGACGGCGTTGTGCGCGTTCCTGGTCGTGTTCGCGGCGCTTCGTTTGACGCTGCACAAGAGCGCAGGCGTGCTCACCGATTGGGGATACGTTCCCGGGCCCGCGATGTTCGTGTTCAACATCACCGATCTCAAGGCGATCGTTGGAGTGCCGCTGACGATGTCGATCCTGCCGCTGCTCGCGCTCGTGCGATTCCGTTCCCTGCCTCGGTTCCTGCAAGCGTGGTATCTGCTGATCGTTCCCTCCTGGATTGCGATTCACTACGTCATTGCCGTCGCGAACGAGACGCGGCTCTTTCTCGTCCCCGTCGCGGTCGTTCTGATTCCCGCGGCGCTGTGGCCGATGGAGACCGACGCTTGGCGCTACGAGGAAGCGTGAAGGGAGATGAGGGCTCGATCGAGCACGGCAGGGGACACGAAGAGGTTCGCGCGCTCGTCATTCTCAGGATTGGTGACGGATTCGGCGACCACATAGGCGAACGACTGGCCGAGCGTTTGTGCCAACGTCCAGAAGACGTAGGCGTGGCCATTGGTCGCCCACCGGGGCTCGAGCAGCTCGAGGTTGCTGCAGCGTGGCCCGGCGAACAGCATGTTCGTCATGCCGGCACCGTGCGGCGCCACGATGGATGCGGCCTGAGCGAACAGGCGGATCTGGTCGACGAGCGATGTGCCGCTCAGTTCGACGATCTCGTAGCCGTGACGTTCGAGCACGGGCACCAGCTCGTCCTCATTGACGACCCGGGCGTGAGCGGCCCGTCGTCTCGAAATGTAAATGCGCCGCGCCGGCTCCGCGTCAGGGGTCCCCGCTGCGGCAGATAGCCGTTCGCGCAGCCAGCCAATGGCCTCGGGTACTTCCGATCCCGATGGAGGCAAGGATGCAAACCACAGCTTTTCGCATTCCCAGACCTCCTCGCCTGTAAACGTGACCAGCTGATCCTCTGACAACCCGAGCATGCGCAGGCTGTCCATCTGGAAACGGGACTGCAGCGGCGGCACGAGATACTTCGCATCCGGCGGCACCATTCCATCGACACCGTGCAGCCGCAGCAGGCCATCGTGTATCCAGTGGTAGTAGTTCCCGGCGTTGGAAAACTTACCGAGGAGCGAGAAGTACTGACCGGACTTGCGGACGACTCGCGCCGGCGCCGCCACGTACGCGGGTTCGACTTCCAGATGGCTGCGCCCGTAGACAGCTTCTGCGACGAAAGCTCCGTCAGAGAGGATGAGCAGTCCGTTGGGTCCCGCCAATCGCGCGTCCGGTAGACAGCGGAGAACACGATCTTCCACGCTTCGGTTCATGCGCCGCTCGAAGCTCTCGTGCGAGGTGGCACCCAATGCGGTCGGGAGGCGACGGACCAGACCCTGCGCGCGTGATAGCGTTCGCGTCTCGATGCCGCGAGCTGCGCACCACTCAGTCAGGTCGTCGATGACGAGTGGCTGGTGCTGCGGTTGTGCCAGGCCTCTAACGCGTCGGAGCACGCGTTCGAGCCGGCGTCTCCAGGCGGCCTGCAGCGGGCGCTGTCGAACCCGGTCCACCGGTTGTTTCAAGCGGTCACGCAATCCCGAATGGTGATGGTGGCGAGGGAAAAAATCGGCGGCGATCTTAACATGCGGGCGGAAGCGGCCCGGGCCGGACGCGTGTCGTGGCGCGCTGCAGCGTTCGCCGGCCGCAGCCATACGACGCGTCAGGTGCTGATGGAGATGCTGATGATCCGTTGTGCCGCGAGACGAGCCACCAGCGCCGACCCGTCCGGGATCGGTTGTTTGTCGGTGACAAGGGCACACCAGTCGAACTTCTGATCGCGCATGGTGCGAGCCGCGCCGTCGCCGTCATGCAGAGCCACCCGCGCTCCACTCGGGTAAAGCAGAATCCCTGAACGTGGGGTGGAGGGGCGCCCGAGCCGCTGATTGAGCTCGGTCAACACCCAGGATCGAGCCCGCAGTGATGAATACACCAGTGCGCCATTACCGGGCGCCGAAATGAGTTCCAAAAGCCTCTCAATCACAAGCCTGTTATCGGCCCGCCATCCCGTTGCGACAGATTTTGGACCCCGCGAATTCGACCCTCCTTTCGGAACCGCCGCTCCTCTTTGACCGCTTCGGATTTCTTGCGCAATTGACGCGCAAGCAGGGCAGGCCGGCTCAGCCGTTTCGGTGCACAATGACGCGGGGGTCCAATGGTGAACAAGGTCAAATGTGCCCTTTTGATCGTTTGCGGCTGCGCGGTGCTCGGCACACCGGGGCGGGCCGCTGATAGGCAGTGGATAGAGGTGAAGAGCGCGCACTTCACCGTGGCCTCGGACGATGGCGAGCGGGTGGCGCGCGATCTGGCCTGGCAGTTCGAGCAGGTACGCGAAGTAATCCACCAGATTTGTCCGTGGGCGCCGTCCGAAGTTCCCAAGCCGTACCTCGTGCTCGCGGTGCGCGATGAAAACGGGATGAAGGCCCTGCTGCCGCAGTTCTGGAGCCGTCTCGACGGTCCGCGCTACTCGAGTTATTCGATGAATGCGAACGATCGCGTCTATGTCGCGATGCGCGCCGATGTGCTCGGGGAAAACACGCAGGTGACGAACCCTTATCAGCCTGCGTTCTGGTCCTACGCATCGGTCGCGATTCACGCCGGACTCAGCAGGGACCTTCCGCTCTGGTTTGCGCGCGGACTGTCAGATGTTTTGAGCAACGCGAATGTGTCGAACTCCAATGTCGACATCGGACTCCCGTATCCCTCGAAGCTGATGATCCTGAACAGTGCACAGCGGCCGCGCCTGCGCGAGCTGCTCGCGGCTGATGCCACCTCGCCATGGATGCGTGATTCGGCGCGCATGCCCATTTTCGACGCTGAGGCGTGGGCGTTCATGCACTTCCTGCTGTACGGAGAGAATGGGGCGCACGTGGCGCGCGTCGATCGATTCGTCTCGGCACTCACGCGCGGCGCCTCAGTGGCCGCCGCGACCGACGCCGCGTTCAACGATCTGGAGGCGCTGGAGGGTGCCTTCTCCATCTACATGAAGCGGCCGACGTTCTCGTACCAGCGACTCAAAGTCCAGGCCGCGGTGAAACGCGAGTCGTTCCCGTCGCGCAAGCTGTCGCCCGCGGAGTCCGCCGCCACGCGCGCCTTGTTTCACGTCGCGACCGATCGGCCGGTTGAAGCACGCGCGCTCATCGATGAAGCGCGCGCCACCGCGCCGAATCTGCATCTGCTGTTCGAAGCTGAAGGTTTGATGCTCGAAGATGAGAAAAAACCAGACGAGGCGCGCACCTTGTATGGCAAGGCGATCGACGCGGGCTCGGACAGCTTTTATCCGCATTACCGCTTCGCATCATTGACGAACCGTCCCGGCGCGACGGCCGAGGATCTCGACAAGGCGGAACGATCGCTCGAAACTGCGACGAAACTGAATCCGCACTCGGCCGTGTCGTTCATGCTGCTGGGCGAACTGCGCTTCCAGCGGGGACGCGCCGCCGAAGCGGTGGCGCCGCTCGAGCGGGCAGTCGCGCTGGAGCGCGACAATGTCCGCAGCCGCGTGTCGCTCGGACGCGTGCTGATGACGGCCGGGCGTCGCGATGAAGCGCAGCGTGTCGCCCAGGATGCGATGGCGATTGCCGCGAACGATATCGACCGCCGCACGGCCCAGCAGCTTCTCGACGCGCTCCAGCGGCCGGTCGTGTCTCCGCTGCCGAGACGCCCGTAATGCGGAAACGACGCCTCCACGGCACCGCCGGCGTCCGGGTTCTTCAAGCGATCCGCGTCGTTCGCTCGACGAAGATCTGGATTTCCACGATTGTCTTGCTGGTTGCCGTCTTCGGCAGGACGAGCACGGTCGTGGCGCAGACGCAGATTCCTGCGCCCTGCCGGGTTCAGATGGATTTGCGTCTGCGAAAGTGGAGCTCGTCGCCGCCGCCATCGGATCTTGCAGCGTTCGCCAGCGAGCGCAAGATTGAGACGAACGTCACTCGAGGTGATTTCGACGATGATGGCGTGCGTGACGTTGCCGTACTGGTGGTCGCGGCCGAAGGTGCCGGGCGGAAACCGTCGATAGCCGTGTGCCTCAATCCAGGTGGACGAACAACGCTCTTCGTCATCGCTGATCCTTACTGCTCTGACGGCATCTCGACCACACCAAAGGGAACGACCGCCCACAATTACGACACCGACCGTCCTGTTACGTATGCAAGAGATGGCATATCCGCCTACTGCTTCGAGAAAGCGGGTGGGACCTACGTGTTCAGGAACGGCCGCTTCGATTTGGTCGTCGACAGCGACTGAGTTCACCCGGCGGGGCGACGGTCATTCCAATTCCCAATTCCCAATTCTCAATTCTCAATTCTCAATTCCCCATTCCCAATTCCCCATTCCCAATTCCCAATTCCCCATTCCCAATTCCCAATTCCCAATTCTCAATTCTCAATTCCCCATTCCCAATTCCCCATTCCCCATTCCCAATTCCACATTCATGAGGGCCGCTCACTCCCGCTTCCACCTGGCCAGCAGCGCATCGCGATCGACCCGAACTCCGCGCAGATAGACATTCGAGATTTGCCGCAGGTTGCGGATGTTCTCGAGTGGATTGGCGTCGAGCACGAGGAAGTCGGCCATCTTTCCCTGCGCCAGCAGGCCGACGTCGGTCAGACCAAGCGCCTCGGCAGGCCTCGACGTCGCCGCGACAATGGCATCAGCGGGGGACAGGCCCATGTCCACCCAGTGGGCGATTCGTGATGGTCGCCGGGGAAAGCGCGCTTCCTGCCGAGCTCGCTTGTCTACAACGACCGCGGTGCGTCCCTTGGAGCCGCCCTCGCCGCGTACGCCGTTCCGGTCATTGTCGTCACCGGGCTGGTGCTCGCGCTCATCGTGCGCTACGCGCAACCAAAACCGTGAAGGCCGGGTCCTTTTCTTTGCTATCGTCGAGCGAGCATGGCCCCCTCCGTCCGCACATCGCCTGCCCTCGACTGCACGTCGCCATCGGACGTCGATGCGTGCTACCGCGAACTGATCGATCGACCCCTGCCTTCGGACGACGCGTTCTGGACCTGGCTCGACGACTTCTCGGAGCTTTGCCGCCATGTATGGGAATACTGCGCCCTGGGACACATGGAGCACACCCGGCGCACGGAGGATCCGGCTGTCGAAGCGACGTTCCGCTACGTCACAACGTCCCTCGAGCCGCAGGTCGCGCCGCTCCACGCCGCGCTTCAGCGGAAGTGCCTGGATGAAGCGCAGGCCAGGACACTCACCGCAGACGGGCGCCTCTCGCAGTTGGTGCGAATCTGGAAGGCCGATGTCGATATCTTCCGCGATCAGAACACCCCGCTCTTCGTGAAGGAGACGGCGCTCGCAGCCGACTACACCCGCCTCTGTGGCGCGATGACAGTCGAGTTCCGTGGGGCGACCCGCACGCTAGACCAGATGGCGGCTTTCCTCATCGAACCGGCTCGCGACGTGCGCGAGGAGGCATGGCGCGCGATGACCGAGCGGAGGCTGGCCGATCGCGAAGCGGTCAGCGCGCTGCTCGATCAACTGGTCGACGTGCGCGACCAGATCGCCAGGAACGCCGGTCACGCCGACTATCGCGCCTACACCTGGCTTGCCAAGAAGCGCTTCGATTACACGCCGGAAATGTGTCTCACCTTCGGTGAGGCAATCGAGCAGGTCGTCGTGCCGCTCGTGGACGAGTGGAACGCCGAAATCGCGGACCGGCTCGACATCGATCGGCTGCGTCCGTGGGACACGATGATGGACCCGCTCAGCCAGTCGCCACTGCGGCCGTTTGCCTCGCACGACACGGCGCGACTCGTTGCCGGGACGCGGCGGATGATTGACAGTGTCTCTGCCGATTTGGCCGCTCGGTTCGACACGATGGAGCCAGGTGAGTCACTGGACCTCGAGAGCCGGGTCGGCAAGCAGCCGGGCGGCTATCAGGAGTGGCTGCCGCTCAGCCGCCGCGCGTTCATCTTCATGAACGCCACCGGGGTGCAGCGCGACATCGAGGTGCTGCTGCACGAAGCCGGTCACGCGTTCCACTCCTACGAAGCGGACGCCCAATTGAACGACGTGTTCCTGCTGCACGCGCCAAGTGAGTTCGCCGAAGTGGCGAGCATGTCGATGGAGCTAATGGCGGCAGACGCGTACGGCGAGTTCTATTCCGCCTCCGATGCGGAGCGGGCGCGTCAGCACACGCTCAAGGGCGCGATCCGTGTGTTGACCATGGTGGCGATGATCGACGGGTTCCAGCACTGGCTTTATACGCACCCGGGGCATGCGCGAGGGGAAAGGATGAACGCCTGGCTTGCCCTGCACCGCCGCTTTTCCGGGAGCGTCGTCGACTGGACAGGATTCGACGCGTTTCGCGCGCACTCCTGGCAGCGCATCCTGCATCTCTTCGCGTACCCCTTCTACTTCGTCGAGTACGGAATCGCCCAGCTCGGGGCGCTGCAGATGTGGCTCCAGTACAAGCGCGATCCGACGGCGGCAGTCGCGAATTATCGCCGCGCGCTGGCGCTCGGCGGCAGCCGTCCGTTGCCGGAGCTCTGGGCCTCGGCCGGACTGTCGTTCGACTTCTCGATGGAGAGGCTGGCGCCACTCGTCGACGCGGTTCGCGACGACCTGCGAACCTAAGTGACCAGTCTGCACGCTTCCCAGGACGTACCAAACAATTCGTAATTCCAAATTCTGAATTTCCAATTCAGAATTCTTTCTGCGGCGCTCACTCCCGTTTCCATTTCGCGAGCAGCGCATCGCGATCCACCCGAACTCCGCGCAGATAGACATTCGAGATTTGCCGCAGGTTGCGGATGTTCTCGAGTGGATTGGCGTCGAGCACGAGGAAGTCGGCCATCTTTCCCTGCGCCAGCAGGCCGACGTCGGTCAGACCAAGCGCCTCGGCAGGCCTCGACGTCGCCGCGACAATGGCATCAGCGGGGGACAGGCCCATGTCCACCCAGTGGGCGATTTCGTGATGGTCGCCGGATCCGAAGGCGTTGCCCGGACGGATGCCCGTATCGGCGCCGAGGACCAGACGCGCACCGGACTGAATCATCTTCAGGAAGTTTTCCTTCAGCCTCGACTCACGCGCCGATTGATTCGGGCCGGAACTGCAGGACGTCGCGCGAATGTCGGCGATGATCTTCGCCGACAGCGACTGCGTGAAGAACGGGTCGTTGTCGCAGACGTCGCTCCGGTCGCCGAGCGCGATGACGGTCGCCCAGTACGGCTTCTTCTCCCGCACGAGCGCGAGGAGTTCCTCATCCAGCGCCGCGTTCTGCACCATGTGCACGAGGACGTCGGTCCCGGCGCGCAGGGCGTCCTTCTGATCGCGCATCGTTGTCGCATGCGCGTGCACGCGGATGTTGTTCTTGTGCGCCTCGTCGATGATCGCTTCGAAGACCTGCCAGGGCATCGCCGGGTACGAGCCGCCGCGGTCGCCGAGCCAGATCTTCAGGTGCGTGATGTGCTTGGCGGCGATGTCCTGCACGGCGGCGCGCCCCTCGGTGGCGCGCACCACCTCGTAGTTCGCGTGCAGCGGACGCGTGCCGCGAATGAGAATCGTGTCGGGGCCGCCTTCCGGAGGGACGATGCCGGCATTGAACCAGTAGCGCGCGGCTGCCGGGAATTTTCCGGCGTTCTGATCCTGCTGAAACTGCAGCGAGAGCGGCACGGGCGCGGATCCCCCATCGTTGGCGGTGCCGACGCCGTAAAACGCTTCGCGCTGCAGGTGGTCCAGCAGGTTGTCGGGCGTGAAGTTTTCCGGAAGTGCCTCGCCCGCGGCCTTCGTGAAGCGCTCGTACCCGAAGTGCACGTGCGCGTTCACGAGCGCCGGCAGCACGGTCTTGCCCGAGAGATCGACTCGCGTCGCGCCTGGCGGTATTGCAACCGAACCCCGATTGCCCACAGCCGTGAAGCGTCCGTTCTCGACCACGAAGGCGCCGCTCTCGATCGGCGCACTCGCATCGCCGAGAATCAGCCGTGCGTTTTCGTACAGGATCGCGCCACCAACTGGGGGCGCCTGAGAGTGCACAAGCGCGGCGACTCCCGCGAGCAGGCACCCCGACAGAAGCGCGACCAACGCCGGTACGACTGGACCTCGTCGCATTTGACACCTCATGAACATACGACGCGGAAGTCTATGACACGCCGGCTTGTCTTTGCGAGAGACTCGGCGTGGCCGCAAACCGAATGGGACCGTCCGAAACAATACTGTTAAGATGCGCCCGTTCGTTTGTAAAGGAGAACGCTGAGATGGGCCGCGCAATCCGTGAAGCAGTGCTGCTGCGGGATGGTACAGCAATCAACGGTGAGGTCCTGGTAAAAGAATTCGTTCTGAAAACGAAGTTCGGAACGCTGACGCTCGCCAAATCAGACATCCTCTCCGTCGAATACCGGAACCCGGTCCACGTAGACGACGAGGTGCAGGTGAGTGCGGGGACGAAGCTGCACGGCGATCTCGACCCGGCCGTCGTTCCCGTGCGCATCGAGGACAGCAGCAACGTGCTGAACATCCCGAAAACGGACATTCACACGCTGGTGTTCTTCACGGGCACGAGAAAGGTGTCCCAGACGACTCGCAGGGCCCTGAAGCGTGGCAGCTAGGGATCTTCGGTCTCTGCGCCCATGACGGCATCCCGCCGGACGTCATCGGCATTCTGGGGACCGCCGCTATTTTACGCGGTCGTGACCCTCGCGATGACCTGGCCGCTGGTCACTCACCTGCAGACCGCGGTCATGGGCGGCGTCGGAGACAACTGGTTCTGTGTGTGGCTCATCGACTGGGTGCAGTATGCGCTCGGCCATGGCCGCAACCCCATTTTTGTCTCGTGGATGAACAGCCCGGATGGCTGGAATCTCGCGTACACCGACGTCATGGCGGCCCAGGTTCTGCCAGCCTTGGCCGTGAGCTGGCTCGGTGGTCCGGTACTGGCCTACAACGTCCTGCTCCTCTCGTCGTTCGTGCTCTCCGGTTGGGTCGTGCATCGCTGGGTGTGGCGACTCACAGGCGATGCGTCAGCCGCTCTGCTGGCCGGGATGCTCTTTGCTTTCGCGCCGTACCGCCTCGCACACGCCTACGGGCATCTGCCGTTGATGGGAACGCAGTGGCTGGCTCTCAACTGCGCGGGTTTCTGTTTCGTTCTGCTGGACCCCGTTCCACGCACGAAACACGCGGTATTGGCGGGTATCGGTTGGGGACTGGCCGCGCTCTCGTCGATGTACTACCTCTACATGTCCGCCGTCGTCATGGTCGCATTGCTGGTGGTGTACGGGCTCTTCCTTGAAAGGCGACCGGACGAATGGCGGCGGCGGCTCATGCTTCTAATCGTGATGGTCAGCAGTGCCGTCCCATTCCTTCTGCTGGCCGTTGCTCCGTACGTCTATCTCATCGCGCGCGGGGAGACCCATCACTTGTCCATCCTCGAGGTGAATCACTGGTCGGCCAGCCCCACCGACTTTTTCATCCCCTCTGCCGATCAGTTTCTCTGGGGTCCCGCGCTGGCGCAGCATTTCCAGCGCACGCTTTTCGTCGAGCAGACTCTGTATCTGGGCGTGGTGACGATCGGCCTCTTCATGCTGCTCGTGTACTGGCACCGCAGCGCACCGCTGTGGGACAAGTGGCTGCGCCTGCTTGCGGGCGGCGCGTTCATCACGGCGGTGTTGGCGATGGGAATGACCTTGCATTGGTTCGAGAACATGGCGCGTCTGCCCAATCCTGGCTTCCTGCGAACCGTGTATGCCAAAGACGCCGTACCGATTCCGCTGCCCGGCGCCGTCCTTTTTCTCGTCGTGCCTTTTTATGACGGCATGCGGGTGTGGATGCGCTACGGCATCTACGTCGGGTTGTTCGCGACCGTGCTTGCCGGAATGGGCTACGCGCTGTTGGCAGCGCGCGTGCAATCTCACCGTCTTCGACACGCGCTGCTGCCGATTTGCATCGCGCTGACGTTCGTCGATTTCTATCCCGGACCGGTGATGCTGTCCACGCTGGATCCACGCCCGGTCGATCGATGGCTCGCCACCCAGCCCGATGAAGGTGCTGTCGCCTTTTTCCCGAGTTCCTTGAATACGTCGATCGTGGAAACGCATGCGACCCGTTTCCATCGGAAGCCGCTGATCGGCATGTTTTACGGCGCGTACGAGCCGGCAGGATACACACAGATGAAACCGCAGCTGGAGAAGTTCCCTGACGCCGACGCTCTTCTGGCGTTGCGCGCGCGGCAGGTCAGCTACGTGCTGGTCTCTCCTTCGTACTATCCAAATCCGGTCACGCGCCGGCAAATGGAAGTCAATGGACTGCGGCTCTTGAAAGTCTTCGACGACTACGACGTCTACCAATTCTCAAAGCCGGCGGCCCCGCCCTTGTGACAGCGCGCTCACTTCACGATGCGCGAGTCCCAGTTCACCACCACGCGGACCGCTGCGGGACCTGCCTCGCGCTTCAGAAGAAAGCGGCTGCCGTCGGGCGCGGCGTCATAGACGGCACCGCTGACGCCAGTGGGAGCCAGCGACGAAGCCTTGAACAATGCGCCGCTCGAAACACCGTCCGGCGTCCGGCGCGAATTGATCGGGACCGAGACAATCGACGAATCCGGCGCCAGGTAGAACAGTTCCTGCCCGTCCTGACGCCATCGCGGCATTGACGCTGCGTCAGCGATTGCGCGACGCGTCTCGCCGAACGGCGCGGCGCTCACGTAGATCGTCTGCCGCCCCATCGCCGCGTTCCCCTCCGGGCGGCCGAACGCCAGCCACTGTTCGTCCGGTGACAGTCGCAGATCGGCGGGAAAGAAACCTCCGATCTGCGCCAGCGGCGCCGAACCCTTCGCGCCGAGCTTCCAGACATCGAACGGCTGCTTGGCGCTGCTGGCGCTGTACACCAGATCCGCCGAACGCAGGATCTGGAGAGGCGAGACCGGAGTATCGGTTTCGAGCAGCAACTCTTCGGGACCAATCGCCGTGGCCTGCCGACGATAGATTCTCCAGCGACCGCCACGCCTTGAGCTGTACGCCACGTAGTGTCCATCCGCAGACCACACCGGGTCGATATTCGAACCGGCATTGTCCGTCACGCGAATCTCGCGATCGCCATCGAACACCCAGATGTCGCTCGTCCCGGTACGCGCATCGATCCGTGCCGCGGCGGCGCGGCGTCCGTCCGGCGCGATTGAGAAACCGAGATACAGGCCAGGGGCTGCGGCGCGTCCAAGCTCGCGCCCCGTTCGATCCACCCAGATCAACTGCGTGACGAGTGAGCGCCTGAATGCCAGCACACCGTTCGAGGACGTCGTCGCCAGGACCCGTCCGGTCCGCGTGTTATAAGCGACACCGTCGGCGATCGGAATCGGTGTTCCAGAGAGACGCAAGCGTTCCGGATCGAAGCGCTGAATGAACAGCGTGCCGGCGCGCGCGTATGAAAGGTAACCTGAGTCCACGAAGGTTGAGGACGACGCGGCGTCAACCAGACGCCGGCGACCCGGCTTTTCCACGTCTCCAACGTAGATACCGGAAGACTCCTCGGAGCTGCCGGCGACGGTAAAGAGGAAATGCCGGCTGTCCGGGAGAAAGTGCGGCCAGATGGCGCAATCCGCACACTGCGTATCCATGCCCGCATCGATGCGCTGCGGCGATCCTCCACTCGCGCTCACCAGGTACATGCCCTCGTCAGGGACACTGAAGAGAATCTCACCGGTGCGGCTCCAGGTCGCCCCCAGCGAACGGGCGCTCGACAGCGGCGCGATGACGCGCACCGCACCCGAGACAACGTCCACGGCCTTCAGCCGGCGCTCGGAAAAGAATCCGATGGTGTGGCTGTCCGGCGACCAGAACGGATTGCCCCCGCCTTCGGTGCCGGGCAGCGGTCTCGCTTCCGCCGACGCCAGCGGTCGCAACCATAGCGACGACGATCCTTCTTCGTTGACCACGACGAGAGTGAGATACGCACCGTCCGGCGACAGCGCGAGCATGCCGCCCGTTGCCGAGAATCGATCCGGCGCCGGTTCTGTCACGGCGAATTCAATGGTTTGCGGAGCCGATGTGTCCGGCAGCCAGTCAACGACCAACGCAGCGGCGGTGGCAATCAAGACGACACAAGCGGCGACCGCGCCTGCCAACGCACGGCCTCGTCCCGGCCAGGATGGCCCCCCGGTGACGTCCGCGGCTTCCGGTCGCACGACACGCAGGCGAGCGATGAACTTGTAACCGCGGCGCGGCACCGTGGCGATGAACTGCGGCGAATTGGGATCGTCTCCGAAGGCGCGCCGAAGCGTGGAGATGTTTTGAGCGAGGGTCTCCTCGCCTACAAAGACATCACCCCACACCGTTCGGAGGATCTCGTCCTTCTCGACGACGCGTCCCGCCCGCTCGATGAGGGCGACGAGAGTGTCGACTGCCTTGGGCGTCAGAACGACGGCCTCACCATTCTTGTAGAGGCGACGCAGACGTCCATCAAAGGTGTATGGCCCGAAGGAGTAATCGGGCTCCGGTGTTGCCATTGGGGTCCTCAGGAACAGCCAGTCTCGCCCGAACTATACCGAACGCTGCGGGCGGGTTGGCGCGTCCCTCGACCGTTTCAAGATATTTCAGGGTTTTTCACGATGCATTTCAGGACTCTGCGCCGAGGACCATCCGATCGTCCACGGTGAATGAGGAGCCTCATGCGATTCCTTCAGTCTCGAGCGACGTCGTGGAAATGCCAGTCCGCGCTGACCGCACTGTTGAGCCTTGCTGCGGTATCCAGCAGCTGCACCGAGAGTCCCTCGGCCCCCACCGTTACGACAGCATCGCCCGATCCGGCCGCGCTTCCGCAGCCTCCAGTTCCCAGCAACGTCATCACTGGCACGGTGTTAGCGGATGGTCAGCCCGTACCGAACGCGGGGCTCGAATTTCGAGTTGTGGACCAGCTGGCACCGTTTCATACCGAGTGGGCGGGAGGCCGGGCTGACAGCGGCGGGCGCTATCAGTGGGACATCAGATTTGGGACGAGCCCCATCTGGATTACCGCGTATCACCCCGGCGGGGCTGCTCAGCCTTGTGCCGTCTCATTCGAACGCGATGGCAGCGATGCGGGCAAGAGAATCGACATTGCCCTGACCAGAAAGCCTGGCCCCTTCAACGGCGCGCCGGAATTCGCCAGCGCGGGGCGCCGCAAGATGACGGGAACTGTTTACGAGATGACGGACGGTGGCAAGCGGCCGGTCCAAGGCGCTTTTGTGTCTTGGGACATCCTCCCCGACATCCAGACCGCATGGACATCTACTGATTCCGCGGGTCGCTTCAGCTTGTGCGAACTGCCAGAGGAGATGAATCTCTTTATTGTTGCTGCGAAGGGACGTGTGAACGGAACGGCCGCATTCAGCGCTGGCGCCGACGACATCGAAATGGAAATGATTCTGGACTAGAGCCGAGTCCACTTCACCCTTTTTCAGCACTTTTCAGCGCACGTTTCAGGACTCCACTCGTAGCGACAGTTACTCTCCTCACCACTATGCGTGAACGCCGCATTCACGTAGCGGGTTGGGCTCTCGGTGTGCTGCTGGCCGTGTTGGCGCCGGCGTGTTCGACTTCAGACGATGTGTCGCCGGCGCCACTGCCGACCTCGCCGACGCCAACCGCTCCCGCACCGCCGACGCCGACACCGCTGGCTCCCGGCGATCGCATTCAGATGTCGGGCCGGGTCTTGGATGAGAACGGCAGCCCAATCGCCGGGGCGATCGTCGAAGTTGAATACTCGAATGGCGGAGGAGTTAGTGATCCATTCAGTACTCCGCCATCGCACTGTTTGTTCGCCGAGTTCTGCTGGCTCGCCACAAGGACGGACGCGCGCGGTGGGTATGCGGTCGAATTCGAAGCACGATCGTGGAAACCGAAAGGCTTCCCCGAACTCGGGTATGGCTATGTCTGGGCCTCGCAAGCGGGCTACAACATCGACGTTCAATGGGTGCCCACTGACTTCACGCCAGCAGTACGTGACCTGCGCCTTCGCCGACCGCGCAGGATCTCTGCGGGCGCATCGCTTCTTCTCGCCGTCGACCCGACCAGCTCGTTGTGCACGGATCTCGAAGATCTGTATGTGGTGTTTACGAAGGGTACGCGGTGCGAGGTGATATCCATCGATTCCGGGCCCGGCGTACTGACGGTCGAAGCACACCCGGTGGGTGACGGCCCTTCTTACACGATGTTCTGGTACACGACAGGCAACTATGCCGGCCCCCCCACGCACCCCGCGCCCGGGGTGGTTGTCATACCGGCGAAAGGCGGGACGTATCGCGTTCTGGTAGGAGTTCCAGAAGGCGCGACAGGTCAGTTCCAGATCACGACAACGTTGCAGTAGCGCCACAAGGGATCACGACGTCGGTTGTCTAGCGTGCCAGCGAAGTACCGCTGTCACTGGGTAGTGATCCGACGCGAACCGCTCGCCCTCACGACGATGGTCGACACCACCAGCGACTGCAACGAAGTGCCGCGACGCGAGAATCCAATCGATCGCCGTGGGCTTCGCGACGGTGCCGAAGCCGTGGAAGGAGCCTTCGCTCTGTCGCGCGCGACGTGCCGGCCCGCCGGCGTCGAATAGAGGGCCGTCATCAACCAGTCGCCGGTACGCCGCAGAGTTCTTACCGGCATTGAAGTCGCCGGTCACGATTACCGGCAACTGCCGATCGCGCTGCTCGATCCATCGCGCCAGGAGCCGCGCCGAATTGTTCCGTGCGAGCCGCTGGTAGTCGACATGCGTGTTGACGAAGTGCAGCGAACGCCGGCTCTCGATGTGGCGCAACTCCGCCCATGTCACCGTGCGCGCGAAGGCCGCATCCCAGCTTTTGCTTCCGGGTATTGAAGGCGTGGTGCTCAACCAGAAGTGCCCGCTCGCGATTTCTTCGAACGCCTCACGTCTGAACAGGAGAGGCGCCATCTCGCCGGGCCAGTACGGATCGTCGGTGCGCACGCCGTGGAAGTGCCACGGTCGCAGGTGCCTGCGAAGATACGCGGCCTGGCGGCCGTCGCTGCATTCCTGAATGCCCAGCAGATCGGGCTTGAAGGCCTGAATCGCTGCGAGCGCCAGCGCCTTCCTGCGGTCCCAGCGGTTCTCGCGGTCGTCGGCCTCAGCGTAGCGGATGTTGAAGGTCATCACGCGCATCAGCGCCGAGTTTAACCGCGCGGGCCAACAACAACGTGGAATTGAGAATCCCTTACTTCACCTGTGTAAGGCCTTCATTGAGCTCGATGTAAGTGCCCCACGGATCGGTCAGGTACGCCACGCCCAGCTGATAGAGCGGCGCAAACGTGTAGCCGCGATCGATCTTCACACCGCGCGACTCGAGCTCTTTCACGAAACGCTCGAGGTTTCTGACTTCGAGTCCGATGTGATCGAGCGCGCGGCCGCGTGTACCGATCACGGGCGCCGTCGGCGGAGAGAACGTCAGGCTGACGCCCGGCAGATTGGCCACAGGAAACGTGCCGCGCATTCCGGCCGTCGCGCCAAATGTTTTGACGTACCAGGCCTGCATGGCTTCGACATCCTCGTTACGGGGCGCCGCGAAGTGGACGTGATGGAGCGCGATCGATCCGCGCATCTCCTTGTTCTCCACCAGTTCGACTTTCGTCTCGTCGGGACCCATGACGAACGCCACCGAACTGCCGGTGGCGGGCACGAGCCCGATGTCGTCCTTGACGTCGTACTGCGCGGGCAGTTCGGCGCGCGTGACGATTGGGTAGCCGTGCGCCTTCAGCGTGTCGACCGTCGTACGGAGATTCGGCACCTGGAAGCCGATGTGGTTGACCGTCGTGCCCTTGGTTCCGCCCGTTGGCGCACGGGGCGTCAACACGATCAGCACGTTCGGGAATTTGATGGTCTCGACCGTGGACGTCCCAAGCTTGGCGGAGACGCCGCCCAGCGTATCGATCCAGAATTTCCTGTGGGCCTCGATGCTCGTAACGTTCAGATGGTGGTGCCCATAGACAATCGGGCCATCGTTGGCAGCCGTCAGTTGTCCGAACGCCACGCGCGCCCCCAGCAGCACGAATGCCGCGCAGGCCGTCATCCGTGTCTTAGTGAACAATGTCATTGTCATCCAAGTTAGCAGGTCAGACGTTATTCACACCCGGACCTGCCGTCAATCAATTGTTGACTGTGCAACGCGGGCCGCGTAGAACTCTACGGATGAAAAAGAGCATCGTCGCCCTCGTGTTGTTCCTGTCATGGTTCCAGGTGCGGGCCGTGGTGCAGGAGAAGTTCGCCGGAGACGCCGGGGCCTACGAGCTCGTGCCGAACTGGTCGATGCCGTATCCGAAGCCCGGGTACGTGTGGGGCTCGGTGACCGGCATTTTTGCGGAGTCGGCCAACCGCGTCTTCGTCGTCATGCGCGGCGAAATCAAGATGCCGACCCCGGAGCCGCCGACCTTCAAGGGCTTCTACGGATCCTTCGCGCGCAACGCGATCGGCGCGCCCGGCAACGAGCTGCAGAACTGCATTTTCGTGCTCGGCGCCGACGGACGGCCGCTGGAAATCTGGACGCAGTGGGATCAGCTGTGCGCCGGCATGCACAAGGTGCGCATCAGCCCGTACGATCCCGAGCGGCGGGTCTGGGTGGTCAACGAGCGCCGCAATCAGGTCCTCGTGTTCTCGAACGATGGCAAACAGTTGCTCATTACGATCGGAGAGGCGAATGTCGCCGGCAGCGACGAGACGCACTTGAGCCGGCCGCAGGACCTCGGCTTCCTGCCCGACGGCACCGTGCTCGTGGCCGATGGGAACTCACGGGTCGTGAAATACGACAAGGCCGGCAAGTTCGTCATGCAGTGGGGGGCGCCTGGAAAAGAACCCGGGCAGTTCAGCTCCGTCCACGCCATCGCGGTTGACAGGAACCGTCGCGTCTACATCGGCGATCGCGGCAACGACCGCGTCCAGGTCTTCGACGAGCAGGGCAAGTTCCTCGCCGCGTGGCCGAACCTGAATTTCATCATGGACATCCTGGTGAGCGATGCCACGCAGGACATCTGGGTGGACGACAACCAGACAACGAAGCTGATCAAGTTTGACGCGAACGGCACACGGCACCTGGAGTGGGATCTGCACAAGGGCACCCCGGGGTTGCCCGGGCTGTTTTATGAGCTGCACCAGATCAGCATCGATCCCGACGGCACGCTCTACGGCATCGACAACGTCTACGGCCGTATTCAGAAGTTCAGGCTGAAGCCGGGCGCCGACAAGTCGATGGTGATTCTTCCGCCGATGCCGTTGATGCCCAGGACTGCCCGGTAGCCGATCAGCGGCCAGCCGACGCGGCATGCAGGACCGCTGGTGTACACGGACTGCTGCGGCATCGCCATCCTCAACGTAACAACGAGAATCTGTCGGCCGACCGGCAGTTCGACTCACCGAGACTCTTACGTCGACACCTGGGAGCTTTACGTCGTGTCGACGTTCAAGACCGCATGGTTGGTGAGTAATCCGGACCGCCATGTGCGGAAATGAAGCATCGAACAGAACGTTCTTGCCACACCACTGCGTACGCTTTCACGCATCTGCGCGGCGGTGTCTCAGAACGGTCGTTCGTCCTGTTCCCGTTTGCCCCGGCACGCGACACTTCAACGTCCATCGGATCGTCGAATGTCCGTTCACTGCACGGGAGGTCACAGCGATTCGCTGTGGCACTGCTGGTGCTCTATGTCCGTTACATGAAACGGATCATTCTCGCGACACTCGCGCTCGCGATTGCCGTCGCCGCGTCGATCGCTTTCCAGCACAGTGGGATCCGAAGCTTGGAATTCACGTGACTTGAAGTCGCGG
>JADMIO011000765.1_pt1 | contig 36360 bp, 33 predicted proteins | sample 8958161 | NCBI WGS metagenome assembly JADMIO01 (sample SAMN16585339, study PRJNA669376) | soil metagenome | isolation source: Crop rotation soil | place: USA: Cullars Rotation, Alabama | collected 2011
CGCGACAACTTGTCCACGTGGAATTCTAAGCTTAGGATCCCAATGTGCTGGAAAGTTTATCATTATTAAAAACAGTAGCAACATCTTTAACTGTTGGTGCTGGTGGTAACGGAGGAATGTTTGGCTCTTCTTTATTTACAGGTGCTATGCTGGGTTTTGCTTTTGCACGAACTATCAATATTACAGGCATTACACAACTCAACGAAGTTAATTTTACGGTTATTGGTATGGCAGCTATGCTGACAGGAATCATTCATGCACCCCTTACAGCTATTTTCCTGATTGCAGAAATTACCGGTGGCTATGCACTATTTGTTCCCTTGATGATCGTAACTTCCATTACCTACCTGATCACACATTATTTTGAACCTTATTCTGTTTATACAAAGCAGCTGGCTGATAAAGGAGAATTGGTGACGCTTAACAAGGACAAACTCGTCCTCGGAAAAATGCATTTAAGAAATTATATCGAAAAGGATTTTGTAGCTGTCAGTGATCATTCCACATTAGGTGATTTGATAGAAGCCATTGCCCAAAGCAAAAGGAATATTTTCCCTGTTGTTGATGACAATGAAGTGCTGGTGGGCATTATCATTTTAGATAATGTAAAAGACGTGATGTTTAACCGTAAACTTTACAATACCGTTTTCATCCGCGATCTGATGACTGCACCTCCGGCTATTATTGATATTGATGATAACATGACTGATGTACTGGAAAAGTTTGAGGAATTTAACGCATGGAATTTCCCTGTAACGGAGAATGAAAAGTATGTTGGTTTTATTTCCAAATCAAAAGTATTTACCCATTACCGCCAGTTTTTAATTAAGGATGCTGAAATTCCTATGCAGAATGCGTAAGGAAAACCACAGCCTACAAAAATTACAACCATAAAGGCGGGAGCTTAGATCAGGAATCACAAAAGTATAGGCATAAAAAAGTCCCGCAATTGCGGGACTTTTTTGTTAATTGCACTAAGAAATTATTTTTTCTTAGCAGCTTTCTTTTTAGCAGCTGCTTTTTTCTTTGGAGCAGCTTTTTTCTTAGCAGCAGCTTTTTTCTTAGGAGCAGCTTTCTTTGCAGAAACTACTTTCCTTTTAGCAGCAGCTTTTTTCCTTGGAGCAGCTTTTTTCTTAGCAGCTTTCTTTTTTGGAGCAGCTTTTTTCTTAGCAGCTTTCTTTTTTGGGGCAGCTTTTTTAGCTTCCACAACTGAAGTCGTAACTTCAGCAATCATTGCACTGTTCATCATGATGATTATTTATTTATTGGTGAATTAATTAATTATTTTTTACGCTATTTATAATTTTTTGTTTCAATTTTACCTTGTCATTAAAACCGAAACAACTCACTAATTAACATCTACAATTTTTTCTGCCTGGTATTTTCCGCTCGCCAGTTTGTTTTTTATTTTACTGAAGCACTCAATCGTGTATTTCACATCTTCCAATGTATGCACTGCCGTTGGTATCAACCTCAACATTATTATTCCTTTTGGTACTACAGGATATACTACCATGGAACAAAACACATCAAAGTTTTCGCGCAGATCGTATATCAGGTTGGTTGCTTCAGGAATACTTCCGTTTAAATATACCGGTGTAACGGGCGATTGTGTTTTTCCAATTTCAAAACCTGCTTCCTTTAAACCGTTTTGCAAAGCATTCACAATTTTCCAGAGGTTATCTTTTAATTGTGGCTGACTTCTTAAAAGTTCCAGGCGTTTTAAAGAACCTATCACTAAAGGCATCGGTAAACTCTTGGCAAATATCTGTGAGCGCATATTGTATTTCAAATACTCGATCACCTGTGCATCGCTGGCAATAAAACCTCCGATAAGCGCCATTGATTTTGCAAATGTTCCAAAATAAATATCTATTCCATCCTGAACTCCCTGCTCCTCCCCTGTTCCGGCTCCTGTTTTTCCCATGGTACCAAAACCGTGGGCATCGTCTACAAATAACCGGAACTCGTATTTCTTTTTCAGTGCAACAATTTCTTTCAATTTACCCTGGTCGCCACTCATTCCAAAAACACCTTCCGTTAATACTAATATAGAACCGTTGGTTTCTTCTACTAATTTGGTGGCGCGCTCCAGCTGTTTTTCTAAATTGGCTATATCATTATGCGGGAACACAAAACGCTTTCCCATATGCAAACGCACTCCATCTATTATACATGCATGCGATTCCGAGTCATATACAATTACATCATGCCGGTCAACCAGGCAGTCAATTGCACTTACCATTCCCTGGTATCCGAAGTTTAATAATATAGCGTCTTCTTTACTTTCAAATTCGGCAAGCTCTTGCTCTAATTTATTGTGCAGGTTACTTTCGCCACTCATCATACGTGCGCCCATAGGCAATCCAAAACCATATGATTGTGCTCCTTCTGTATCTGCTTTTCTCACTTCGGGGTGATTGGCTAATCCTAGATAATTATTTAAGCTCCACACTAATTTCTCTTTGCCGCGGAAAACCATACGGTTTGAAATTTCTCCCTCCAACTTCGGAAAAGTAAAATAGCCGTGCGATTCTTTGGCGTGCATGCCTAATGGTCCGCGGTTTTTACTGATCTTCTCAAACAAATCTGCCATACTTTTTTCTCAAAAAAATTTCCTCATATTTTTTGTCAGAAACTTTTCCGAAATATCCACACATTTTTTTTTTAATGAACAGGTGGGGTAAATATTTTTCAACACAAAATTGTTAATCCATTTTTTCAATTTAAGAAAATTATTTGAATTAAAAATAATTGACGTAAAATTTTATTTTTTCTTTTTGTTAAAAATTTTTCAGAGGAGAAATGTGTACTGGAATAATTTTTATACAAAAAATTTTATTTCGTTTTTAGAAAAAAATAAATGCATTTCTCAAAAAATAAATTTTAAGCGATTGTTAATTAACTAACAACTTTCAAAAAATATTTTTCCTAAAAACGCTGATTAGTGCAAAAAACTTTTTGTTTTTTATCATTTTTCAATTTTAAAAACATGTTTTTTATGCAACATTTTGTTGTGAAAACTGAATTGATTTTTGGATCATGCGTTGAATGTTGAGAAACTGTTTAATGGTTGGATTTTTTTCACGCAGAAAAAAAGGAGAAGGAAATCGCAGAGGGCGCTGAGAAATATTTTAAACGCAACTCCTGCGCTCAGCAACAAACTCTTACTCTCTGCGGTTAAGCACCAACTATTGTTTTACAAACTTAGTCGTAAGCGTTTCCTTTTCTGTAGTGAGCTTTAGAAGATAAATACCGTTGGCTGTTGTTGGCAACGGAACATCATGTGTAAAGTAACCATTGACTGCTTTATCATGAAAAGCAAAAACACAGCGACCATTTATATCAAAAATTTGAAGCAGGCAGTTTTTGTCTTTTATGTTTTGTGCGTTTACAAAAAGTGTTTGCCATGATGGATGATAGTAAACGTACATTTCTGCTTCCTTAATTGGAATAAATGAACTGACGGTTGTTAATGTATCGCATACGCTACCAATTAATGGACCTAAATCATAATTGGGATTGTTTGGTAAACCATAATAAGTTCTTTTGCCTCCTAAGTAAAAACTGAATGGCTGGAAATTGCAGGCAGCACCTAAATTATTAGGATCATTAATTACGCTAAGATTCATGTTAATATAATTATACATGGTATCTGCATAAGGAAAACTATTAATCAGAGGGTTTTCATATGCTCTGCTGTAATATATCTTTCCATCAGGTGCTAAACGAACTGAGCCTGCTCCGATTGTTACCATAGCTGAATCTAATGTATCACAAGAATTAGAAATAAGATTCGAAGTCAAATCATATTGAAGTAAATATCCATAATTTACTCCAAAATACCTGCTTGTTGCAATATAAAATAAACTATCATTAGGAGAATAGGATCCCTCCCAAAAAATTCTATTAAAAGGCCCAGCACTTAATTCTGGATATATGACATGAGGGTTACTAATTACTCCATTGCATCGGTCAAAATCAAATTCACACATGTAACCAGTGGTATTTATATTCATTATTTTACTACCCTCACAATTAAAAATTATTTTCTGGAAGTCCTGATCAGTTGCAAAGCCAAAGTCATAGCTAACTGGATTTGATACTCCATTAGGAGTAACTTGAAAAACAATAAACCTGTTAAGTTGAGAAAGATTTGTACTAGATACTTTAGTAATAACCCACCAATCTCTACCATTGCCGTGTCTAATTGCTTGAATACAATCTGCAACGCGATTGTTAAATATCTGCTGATTCTTTAAAATCACGGATCCTAATCCACCATCTAAAGTCATATCAATAACACTGTAATAAACTCCATCAAAAAAACCAGCTATTCCAGTTTGAAATAAATAATACTTGTTAGAATTGTTAGGAAATGGCACTATCTGAAGTTCATTATAATATCCTTCTCCAATCAAAGTATCAGAATTATCTAACGTGTCATGTTGCGAATTCCAAAGAAGAGTTTCAGCCATACCTGAATAAGTGTTACCATAAAACAATATACTACCTAACGTATCGCAGATACTCACACAGGCACCTCTACCACGCATTGCAGAAACTAATGACGTTGGATTATTCACATTACTAAAATCAATCCCAGCACTATCACCAAAACACCAAACAGAATTCCTGTTCTGCGAAAAGCAGTTTAACGACAAAACCATCAAACCCAACAACAGGTATTTTTTCATAGACTATAAAAATAAGCAAAGCGGCAAAGGCACCGGCATTCAGTCCTTCATCCTTTCTATATATGGAGACTATAGCCGGGCAATCTTCGTTATTGATTAAAAATTATCTTTGCGGCCATGAAAAAAGCCTCTCCCCCAACCCCTCTCCTCAATAGAGGGGAGTTTAAGCGGAAGTCAAATAGATTACATGCATATATATATATAGCGTTTCTATCGGCTGTTGTATTTTTTAGTTCGTGCAGTAAGTTCAATCGCATACAGAAAAGTAGCGACATGAACCTGAAGTACAATGCCGCCATTAAATACTACGATAACAAGAAATATTACCAGGCCCTACAACTGTTAGAGGAGCTTATCGTGGTTTTTAAAGGAACCGATAAAGCGGAGAACGCTTATTATTATTACTGCCTCAGCTATTTCTATACAGGCGATTATACCAGTGCAGCTTACCACTTCAACAATTTTGCCCAAACCTTCCCCCTGAGTACCCGTGCAGAAGAGGCTTCCTTTTATAATGCTTATTGTTATTACCTGGACTCTGCGCCTTCCAGCCTCGACCAGCAAAGTACCTATGATGCACTGAAACAGTTCCAGCTTTTTGTAAACCGCTACCCTGCCAGCACCCATGTGGCTGAGTGCAATAAACTTATGGATGAGCTTAGGTTGAAATTAGAGGATAAAGCCTATGATATAGCCAAGCTATATTATAAGATGGAGGACTATAAATCGGCTATGGTTGCTTTATCTAACGTGGTAAAAGACTTCCCGGCTTCCAAATATCGGGAAGAATGCCTATTTTTGACACTGAAATCGGCCTACCTGTATGCAGGTAACAGTATTGAAGCTAAAAAATCAGAACGTTACCAGGGAGCCTTAGAGCAATACACAAAGTTAGTTGAGGCATTTCCTGCAACACAATACCTGAAGGAAGCCGATAGAATAAAAGCGCAAAGCCAGGAGAAATTAAACCAGCTTACATTAGTTAATTAGAAATTACAAAATCAATATAATATAATGAGCACGAGAAGCGTAGCCCCATCAACAATAACACGCGATGTTGTAGAATTTGAAAAGAATACAGGCAATATTTACGAAAGCCTTGTGGTAATAGCCAAACGTGCTAACCACATTGCTGCTGAAGTACGTGAAGAATTGCATGATAAACTGAGCGAGTTCTCCTCGTCTACTGATACTTTGGACGAAGTTTTTGAAAATCGTGAGCAGATAGAGATATCTAAATACTACGAACGGTTACCTAAGCCTACGTTAGTAGCCATCCAGGATTTTTTAGACGGTAAAATTTATCACCGTAATCCTACAAATGACGAGAAATCAGATTCAGCCGAATAAATAAACGATGATGCAGGGAAAAAAAATCCTGCTGGGTGTTACCGGTAGTATTGCTGCCTATAAAACACCTGAACTTGTCCGGCAATTAGTAAAGCAAGGTGCTGATGTCAGGGTTATTCTGACTAAAGCTGCTCTTGATTTTGTTTCACCATTAGCTTTATCTACTGTTTCTAAAAACAAAGTTTACACTTCTTTTACTGATGAAACCAAAACCTCGTGGGTAAACCACGTGGATTTAGGATTGTGGTGCGATTTACTTTTAGTTGCACCTGCCTCGGCCAATACCATTGCTCGTTTTACTACAGGAGTTTGTGACAACCTGCTTACAGCTGTTTATCTGTCATGCCGGTCAAAAGTTTGCATGGCACCAGCTATGGATGTAGATATGTATGCACATTTTTCTACCCAAAACAATATTGAAATGCTGAAAAAAAACAGTGTTATTTTTATAGGGCCCGAAAGTGGAGAACTTGCCAGTGGATTAACGGGTGCAGGCAGAATGAGTGAGCCTGAAACCATTGTTGCCTTTGTAGATAATCATTTTAATGCAGGTAAACCTTTATCAGGAAAAAATGCATTGGTTACAGCAGGCCCCACTTTTGAAGCTATTGATCCTGTGCGTTTCATTGGTAATCATTCATCGGGCAAAATGGGAATTGCTATTGCCAATGAACTCATGAATAAAGGTGCTGCCGTTACTTTAATTGCAGGTCCCGGTGTAAAAACTTCTCAGCTTTCATCGCATATAAAAGTGGTAAATACCGTTTCTGCTGATGATATGCTGAAAGCAACAGTAGCTCGAATGCCAACAATGGATATAGTGGTGATGGCTGCTGCCGTTGCTGACTTTACTCCTAAAGAAGTAGCGGCACAAAAAATAAAAAAGAATAAAGACGAAGGGCTCTCACTCGATTTAAAACCAACCACCGATATTGCTAAAGAACTGGGCAGTATTAAAAAGAAGAATCAGTTGTTAGTTGGATTCGCATTGGAAACCAATAACCAGTTTGAGAATGCAAAAAAGAAATTAAAAAATAAAAACCTGGATTTTATCGTTCTCAATTCGCTGGATCAAACCAATAACGTTTTTAATTCAGACAACAATAAAATAACTATTATTGACTGTAACGAAGCCATAACAGCTTTTGAAATGAAACCTAAAACGGAGGTTGCTGCTGATATTGTGGATAAAATAATTACTTTAGTACGATGAGGAAAATCATTTTCTGTTTTTTGCTGATAGCAGCACCTGTAATTTTAAAAGCACAGGAGTTAAACTGCACCATAACTGTTCAGGCACCACAAATACAAAACGTTGATAAAAAAGTTTTTGAAACACTGCAACAGGCCTTGTATGAGTTTATGAATACCACCAAATGGACATCTGATAAATATTTAAACCAGGAACGTATTGAATGCACCATCCAGATCACATTGAATGAACGTGTATCAAACGATGAGTATAAAGGCAGTATCCAGGTGCAATCACGCAGGCCGGTTTTCCAGGCATCATACAACTCTCCTGTTTTTAATTTCAACGATGAAAATTTTCAGTTCAAGTATATAGAGTTTCAGCCATTGGAATTTAGTGAGTCTGCAAGCAATCCTAATTTAACAGCCGTCCTTGGCTATTATGCATATATGATCTTAGGAATTGATTATGATAGTTTTTCATTAAACGGAGGCTCTCAATATTTTGCAAGAGCACAAGCTATAGTAAGTAATATGCAAGGTGCCAAAGAAGCAGGATGGAAAGCATTTGAAGGAACACGTAACCGCTACTGGCTTTCTGAAAACATGACCAGCCCTGCTTTTAAACCTTATCATGAAATGTTTTATAAGTATCACGTTAAAGGTTTGGATATTCTTGCTAAAAAGAAAGATGAAGCCTTAAGTAATATTTCAGAGAGCATTGAACTGTTAAGCGATGTCCACAAGGAAAAACCTGGTTCACTTTTATTGCAGACATTATTTTATGCCAAAGCCGAAGAGATCGTAAATATTTACAGCGGAGCATTCCCTGATCAGAAAATAAGAGTGAGCAATGTGCTCAATGAAATTGATCCTGCCAACAGCAATAAGTATTCTAAAATAATGGAGAATTAACCTTCTCTGAAAAAATTAAAAAGGGTTTGAAGAATTAATTTCTTCGTCTGACGGAAAAGCGACCGTATTATCATCACACTTTTTTGCCCAATACAAATACTTGCCTGTGCCAATGCAGGCAAAACCACTAATGGAATCTCCAGGCAATAACTGCGCACGGGTAAAAGTGCGCCAGCGCTTATGATTTTCCTGAACTGCAATTTTTACACCTAAAGTGTCACCGCAATTATTTTTAAACCACACCTTGTAGGTTTTAGAAGTTGTAGAGCATGACTTACATTCGCTGCCCCATTTAAACGAGGATTTTTTGAGACATTCATTCCAGTCTTTTGTATCGCTTTGTATAAAAGAAAAAAGCAGGGGCGCTATTAATAAGCTTATCCCAAATACAAATAAGTTACGATGCTTCTGATTCATATTATTTGCAACGATTATTTTTCAAAATAATTTTTGCTTCATCATTGCCCAGTTTTTTGGATTTATTCCAATCCTTACAGGCTCCGTCAAAATCGCCCAAGGCCTTCTTGGAAAAACCACGATTATTATAAGCCTCTGCGTCTTCAGGTTTCAATTCTATGGCTTTATTAAAATCATCAATGGCCTTCTGGTATTCGTTCAGTTTGTTATAGGCACCTCCGCGGGATACGTAAGCCCATTCATGAGAAGGTTCTAATTCAATAACAGAAGTAAAATCAGTGATAGCTGCACTAAAATTCTTGAGAATAGAATAACAAAAACCTCTTTGTAAAAGAGCATTTACATGCTTCGGGTTTTCCGTTATGATGGCAGTAAAATCCTTGAGTGCTTCTTCGTGTTTGCCATTATTATATTTAATCTTTCCCTGGTTAAACAGGGAATCCACCATTTTTTTATTGCTTTCTTCTTGAGCGTTCGCTACAGAAAAAGCAAACAATGAAATTATTAATAAAGCTGCTTTTTTCATTTCAATCATTATTCAAATGGTTCTGAACTTTCGTAATTTCTTTCATTTACCGACCGTATCAAATGCTTAAAGGCTTTAACAAGGCCCTGCGTTGAATTTTCACCCGTTTTGAGCACAAAACTTACTCTGTTATAATAAAGCCTTTTGCTTAAAAATTCCCTTGTTACACATTTGGCATCTGTCATCCGGCAGTTAAGCAAAAGCATACTTGTTTTATTATTAAAGTTCACCTTATCAGCACTAAGGTCTTTAATATTTACCTGGTCCTCCCTGTATTTATCTCCATTCTCAAAATAAGTGGCAACCAACATCCCGTAATTTACCTGAATGGTATAGTTTCCTCCAAATTTACCGTTAATATATTCAATTGTTTTTTCAATTGATATGTTTTTTTGTGCATACAATTTTCCCGAAAACATTACACTAACTGCTATTAAACAGAATATCCTTTTTAAAATAGTGCCGTATGAAGTGTAACTACATTTATTTACGATAGGTTTACCAGGAAGGATAATCTTCTCATAATTAAATATTATCAAATCAATAAGTGTTTTAAATTTGTACAACGGTTGAGTGTCTTTAACGGAATAAAATTACAAATGTTTATCAACAGGACAGTGAAGAAAGGCTATTTAAAGTTCACATTTTTCTTGGCCTTGGCTTTTTTGCTTCATTTTTCGTCATCCGCGCAAAGCAGGAAGGTAATTGCCGTAAACGCTAAATTCAAAATTGATGGTAATAGCAACTATAGTGATGCTTACATGGTGCTTGAACGGGATGGTAAAGCCATTCAAACCTTAACCGGGCAATCTTCTTACAAACTAAACCTTGAGATAGGAGCCGACTATATTATGTCCTTCAGCAAGCCCGGCTACATAACAAAGAAAATTAATTTTAATACTTACGTGGATGATACAGCACGAGTGAATGAGGGTTTTGAATCCTATCCTTTCACAGTGGTGCTGCTGAAGCAGTATGATGGTGTAAATATTGTTGTTTTTAATCAGCCTGTGGGTAAAATACACTATTCTGATAAGTATGATGATTTTGATTACGATACCGATTACACCAAATCTATTCAGTCAGCAGTTGAAAAAGCGGAAGAGGAATTAAAGCAGGCAGAAAAAGAACAAAAAGTAAAAGCTGCTCAAGCTGTAAATGACAGCCTTGCCAATGCTGCTCAAAAGCAAAAAGAGGAAGAAGCAAAGAAGAAAGAAGAACAGCAATTATTAAAGCAACAGCAGGAACAAGCCAAAAAAGATTCACTGGCTGCAAAAACCCTGGCTTTGGAAGAAAAGAAAAAGCAGGATGCAGAAGCCAGTAGGATTGAAGAAGAAAACAAAAAAGCATTAAAGGCTAAAGAGGAAGAAGACAGGAAAGCAAAAGCTGCAATAGCTAAAGGGGAAGATAAGAAGAAAGCAGCAAAAAATGGAAGTGGTGAAGATAAACCTGCAGCGACATTAGCAGCCAACAGCGGACAGGACACAAATAATGACATACCTGGGAATGCAGGTAGCGATGGTATTAAACCAAAAATAAAACTTTCCAGCGGTGAGGATAAAAAACCGGTGGAAAAAACAAAGGAAGCACAACCTGTAATTGTTAAGTCAACAAATTCAGTTTTTGATGAGGATATTACCATAAAACGTGAAGATATTACAGAAGATAAAAAGACCATATCCCATGTTTGGGTGACCAAGGGTGATAAAACCATCCTTTTTAGCAGGGTAACTTATAACTGGGGAGGTGTTTATTATTTCCGTGACATGAAAATTTCCATCAGTGAAAACATGTTCAAACTGGCTAATGCCGGACAGATTTCATTTTAATTGAAATTGCTTTATGCTCTGAAAACGCCTGATTTCTTATTTTAAAAACGTGCAACTTTTAAGATAATCTTACATAAATGTAAGTAGTGGCAAGCGGTTTGTAGTTGGTAAGGAAAACAAATACAATGCTGCACGATAATTTCTGTATGAACCGTTTTAAGCCTACTTCTGATCAACAGATTTCATTACTGGAAGACATTAAAACAGTAAAATCATTAAAAGGCGCACCAAAAAAGTTAGCCATATTACGGTCCATTGCTAAAACCAGGAAGTTTACAAAAACCACTTATCCCCCGGATTGGAAATTTGCCTGATTATTTTCCCTCGAACAGGTAATGTTCCTTTAAGCGTTCAACCACATTAAATACTATCGGGCAGTACTTATAGTTACCGGCAGTAGCCTTTGTTCTGAAAATAAAATTAGGTCTATTTAAATGAGGAAATTCCGCACATGAGGCGGGACGTTGCGCATAAACGGTACATTTATTATCCGTTAAAAACACACAAGGAAGTGATTGGATGAAATAAACGTTTTCAATTTCATCATGAGTACAATAATTTTTACTGAACTCCTGTTTGGATTTAGAAAGGCACGATGCAAGGCGTTCCATTTCATTTTCATCCATGGCAGCATTCATGTTTTTGCAGCAGTTTCCACATTGTGTACAATCAACGGCTGCACTTACCTTCTCATTAAGGGAATGAACCGCAGCATCAATTTCTTTGGATTTGAAACTTTGCTTCAGGAATTTAAAAAACTCAATTGTATGTTGCTCTTTTGTTTTGGCTAAAACAGATACCTGTTGAGGGTTAGTGATTAAATCCATTGCAGATTTGCTTTACCACAATTTACTCTTGAAAAGAGCTACTTTTTCACAACTATTTCCACAGCTAAAATTTCTTTTAGCTTTTCAATGGCAAAGTTAATTTCCTCTTTGGTTGTATATCGTGAAAAAGAAAAACGAACGGAAGACCTGTCAGGATCAGACCCAATACCTTTCAGCACATGAGAACCTACGTTACTACCCGATGAACATGCACTACCACCTGAAACTGCAACACCGGAAATATCTAAATTAAACAGTAGCATTTCAGACGATTCATTAGGAGGAAACGAAACATTTAAAACGGTATACAAACTGTTATCGCTCACATCGCCATTAAACATAATACCGGGAATTTCTTCCTTCAGTCTGTCGATCATATAATGTTTGAGGCCGGAGATATGCTTTTTATCCTCATCCATTTCAGCATAGGCTAATTCCAGTGCTTTTGCCAAACCTATAATTCCATAAACGTTTTCTGTTCCACCGCGCATGTTGCGTTCCTGTGCGCCACCGGTAATAAATGGAGAAATTTTTAATCGGTTGTTGATATATAAAAAACCAACACCTTTTGGGCCGTGAAATTTATGTGCTGCGCAGGAAAGAAAATCAATGTGTAATTTTCTTAAATCATGCCTGAAGTGACCAATGGTCTGCACTGTATCGGTATGAAAAACGGCATTGTATTTTTTACATAACTCCCCTACTCTTTCAATATCGGTGACAGTTCCTATTTCGTTGTTGGCGTGCATCAGTGAAACAAATGTTTTGTCATTTGTATTCAGTAATTCTTCCAAATGGTCGTAATCAACTTCACCCTTTTCGTTTATCCTGATCCAGCTTAATTTGATAACCCCTTGTTTTTCGAGGTCTTCCAAAGTATGTGTTACAGCATGATGTTCAATAGCAGATGTAATGGCATGCTTGATGCCATGATCGTGAATAGTACATCGGATAGCAGTGTTATTAGCTTCCGTTCCGCCTGATGTAAAAAATATTTCTGATGGTGCTGCATTCAATAAACCTGCAACCTGCTTACGTGCTTTTTCAATAACTGAACGCACTTCCCTGCCATATCCGTGAATGGAAGAAGGATTACCATAAAGGTTTTGCATAACAGGCAACATAACTTCAACCACTTCTTTGCGGAGCGGTGTTGTTGCAGCATTGTCGAGATAAACTTTCATTATTAATAAGCTTAAATTTAACAGTAACTATTGCGGTAGTCTTATGCTTTTACAGGATTGCTCAGGAGTTCTTTAATATCAGAAATGATTTTCTCAGCCAGATTATCTGCTGTCGTAGAACTTTCACTTTCTGCATAAATGCGGATGATGGGCTCTGTATTTGATTTGCGCAGGTGAACCCACTCTTTGTCAAATTCTATTTTAACGCCATCAATGGTATTTACTTTATGCTTTTTGTATTTATCCTTTATAGAAATTAATACATCATCAACATTTATATCGGGAGTAAGTTCAATTTTATTTTTAGAAATAAAATAATCCGGATACGATGCGCGCAACATAGAGCATGATTTACCATATTGCGCAAGGTGACTTAAAAATAGTGCAATACCAACCATAGCATCCCGTCCGTAATGCAATTCAGGATAAATAATTCCACCGTTACCTTCACCGCCAATTACAGCGTTGTTGGCTTTCATCATTTCCACAACATTCACTTCTCCAACTGCTGATGCAAAATAATTTCCACCTGCTTTTTCAGTCACATCACGCAGGGCGCGTGTAGAGGAAAGATTGCTTACACTGTTTCCCTTTTTATTTTTTAAAATATAATCAGCAACGGCAACCAACGTGTATTCCTCGCCAAACATCTCTCCGTCTTCGCAAACCAATGCAAGACGGTCTACATCAGGATCAACGGAAATTCCGAGGTGGGCTTTTTTCTTTATTACTGTTTTGCTGAGTTCTGCCAGGTGTTCAGGCAATGGTTCAGGGTTGTGAGGGAAATTTCCATCAGGAGTGCAGAATAATTCTATAACTTCCTCTACTCCCAATGCTTTTAATAAAGGAGGTAACGCAACACCACCGGATGAGTTAACACAATCTATAACCACCTTGAATTTCTTTTCTTCAATGGCTTTTTTGTTTACGTAAGGCAATGCAAGTATAGCATCAATATGTTTTTGAATTGCCGTACTGTCGGTTGTGATAGTTCCCAGTTGTGTCACCTGGGCAAATTCCAGCTTTTCGCTTTCGGCAATTTTCAAAAGCTTCTCACCGTCTAGAGCAGAGATAAATTCGCCTTTATGATTGAGTAGTTTAAGTGCATTCCATTGCTTGGGGTTGTGACTGGCTGTTAAAATAATACCTCCATGGGCCTTGTGAAAAGTTACTGCCATTTCCACTGTTGGAGTTGTAGATAAACCAACATCAACTATGTCAATACCCAACCCCATTAAAGCACCACACACTAAGTTATGGATCATAGGACCGGAGATGCGGGCATCACGGCCTATAACTATTTTACATTTTGTTTTAGCATCATTTTGCGCCAGGAGCCAGAGGCCATAAGCTGAGGAAAATTTTACAACATCAACCGGGGTTAATGCATCACCGGGCTTACCACCAATAGTCCCACGAATTCCTGAAATAGATTTGATTAAAGTCACGCTGAATAGTCTTTTTTTACAGGTGCAAATATATCAAAATAGAGGGTGCATGTGCGAGCTAGTTATAAACAAATAACGGTTGATTAGAGAGCACTCTTGTGATTAAAACCCACATAATAGAAATACAGAAATCAAAAAAATAAAACTCTTTGAAAAATAGTTCCTTTGAAAAACAGGCAATTAGGAACTAAACCTGATGCCCGCCTGAAATTATAATGCCTGATTTTTAAAGTAAATTATGCACTTATTTGTGAATAGCGTGTCATCATATCCTCTGCCATGCTAACCATATCAGAAGAACCGATAAATAAAGGAGTACGTTGGTGAAGAGAAGTAGGTTGTATATCTAATATCCTATTAAAGCCGTCTGATGCTTTTCCTCCTGCCTGCTCAGCAATGAATGCAAGCGGATTACACTCATATCCTAACCGCAATTTCCCTTTTGGTGATTTTGCTGTGGACGGATAAATATAAATTCCACCTTTCAAAAGATTGCGGTGAAAATCAGCAACTAGCGAGCCGATATAACGCGATGAGTATGGACGTTTGGTAATATCGTCCTCCACCTGACAGTACTTGATGTATTTCTTTACGCCTTCAGGAAAGTGTACATAGTTTCCTTCATTGATAGAATAGATAGCCCCGTTCTTAGGCATTTGCATATCGGGGTGCGATAAACAAAACTCGCCAATACTCGGATCGAGTGTAAAACCGTTTACACCTTTTCCAGTAGTATAAACCAACATGGTCGATGAGCCATAAATAACATATCCCGCAGCAGCCTGCTCAGTTCCTTTTTGCATGAAATCGGATATATCACTTGGCCCCGAAAGTGTAGTTCGCCTGTAGATAGAAAAAATGGTTCCGATAGAAACGTTTACATCAATATTGGAAGAACCATCTAAAGGATCCATGGATACAACGTACTTGGCGTTTTTGGAAACTTCAGAATCGATGTGAACCATTTCTTCGTTTTCTTCACTTGCAACAGCACATGTTTCACCTCCGCTGCTGAGTGCAGAAATGAATTGTTCATTGGCATAAACATCGAGTTTTTTCACTTCTTCACCCTGCACATTTTTGCTTCCATGTTCGCCCAAAATATCAACAAGGCCTGCTTTATTTACTTCACGGTTTACAATTTTTGCTGCTATACCAATATCGCGCAACAATCTTGACAATTCCCCTTTTGCATAAGGAAAATCAGCCTGGCGTTCGATAATAAACTGACCAAGTGTTGTTACAGTTTTGGGTTTGTACATAACGTTTAAATTTTGGGCAAATATAAAGAATTGAGATTTGTGATTTGTGCATTGAGATTTACTGGCGATTTACTTTTATCATTGCAAAAAAATTAGCATGGCAGGGTTAACAAGTTATCCGAAAGAGAAGATTAAAATTTTGTTGCTGGAAGGAATACATCCTATGGCCATAAAACTTTTTAAGGATAATGGTTATGATAATATTGAAACGCATACTGGCGCTTTTACAGAAAAAGAATTATTGAATTGCATTCATCAATATCATGTTTTAGGAATACGTTCCAAAACACAATTGACAAAAAGCGTTTTTGAGAAAGCGGATAGGCTATTAACAACAGGTTGTTTTTGCATAGGCACTAACCAGGTAAATATGCCGAAAGCTACAGAAACAGGAATTGCTGTTTTCAATTCTCCATTCTCTAACACCCGCTCTGTTGCTGAACTGGTAATTGCTAATTGCATTATGCTGATGAGAAGAGTGCCTGAAAAAAACAGCGCTGCTCATAATGGACAATGGTTAAAGGATAGCCGGAATTGCTTTGAAGTCCGTGGAAAAACGTTGGGCATAGTTGGTTACGGGCATATAGGCAGCCAGGTATCAGTATTAGCAGAAGGACTAGGAATGAGGGTGATTTTTCATGATGTTGAGCCTAGATTAAGTTTGGGAAATGCAATAGCCAGTAAAAGTCTGGATGATCTGCTAAAGCAAAGTGATATGGTTACATTGCATGTGCCGGAAACAGCAGCAACTGAGAATATGATAAACGCTGTCACAATCCGCAAAATGAAAAAAGGAAGTGTGCTTATAAACTTAAGCCGAGGAACGGTAATGGATATTGCAGCTGTAGCAAAAGCTTTGAAAGAAAATCATATTGCAGGTGTTGCTGCCGATGTTTTTCCTGATGAGCCGGAGAGTAAGGACATAATGTTTCAATCAACATTGCAGAATATGCCAAACGTGATTTTAACTCCACACATTGGCGGAAGCACCATGGAAGCACAGGAAAATATTGGTTTGGATGTGGCCTCAAAACTTATTCGCTTTTTAGATTCGGGAACCAGTGTCGGCTCTGTTTCTATACCTGCATTAAACCTGCCAGAGCAGGAAAAGGTTCATCGTATTTTACATATTCATAAAAATGTTCCGGGGATATTGTCTGAGATCAATGCTATAATGACTGCATACAAAGCCAATATTTTAGGGCAGCATTTACAAACGAATAATGCAATTGGTTATGTTGCCATGGATATCGATAAAAAAACATCTTCTGCTATTATAAATGATTTGAAGAAGGTGAAAGAAACCATCAAGGTAAGGAGTGTATATTGATAAAGTAAAAGAGATTAAAGGTAAAATTCAAAAATCAATGACTTGTTATATATATTTGCGCAACATATAAATCAACAAAATGGGAAAAGGCGATAAAAAATCAAGAAGAGGTAAAGTAGCAATTGGATCATTTGGTGTTCGCAGAAAAGCGCGTAAACCAAAAGCGGCTGTTGCAGCAACAACCACTAAAGCGAAAGCTAAGGCTAAAAAGTAATTTACTTTTGAAAAGAAAATAAAAAGGTTGCTCAATGGGCAACCTTTTTATTTTGCAATTGATTTTATTGTTTAATAAAACGAACGCGAGAAGTCGAATCACTAACGACTTCTATAGAGTAAACACCCTTTTTAAGTCCGGTAATGTTTACTTCTTTTCTATCGTTTGCAAGAACATCATCCATCATAACTAATCTGCCGGTAACGTCCATTATTTTTATAGTTGCATTGGCTGGCGACATTATGCTGATCTTGTCGTGAGCAGGATTTGGAAAAATGTTTACTGAATTTGCCTTTAGCTGTAACAAGCCTGTGTTGGTAACTACAAAAGGATCACTCATATAAGAGCACCCATCAATATCGGTAATTAATACAGCGTAGCTACCATTCTGGTTAAAGGTATAGGTACTTTGAGTAGCTCCGTTAATAGCAACGTTATTCAAGTACCATTGAAATGTGCCTGCTCCAGTTGATGAGAGCGAACCAACGTTTTGAGAAATGTGCGGTACGTTACTTTGTGGTGTAAATTTCATTGCATTGGTTGTGCTGGTTGCAAAACCCAGCATCAACTTATTGTTAGGCAGTTCCAGCATACTGGTTATACCCAGGTTAAACGCTGGTGTTGATGTGTACAATATTCCATTAGTAGCGAAAGTAGAATCAATACTTCCATCACTATTCAGAAGCAGGATCCCGTCACCCAAACTAAAAGAACTATTGCCCAGCACAGCAATTTGTCCGTTTTGTAGTATGCTTAAATGTTTAGCCGAAAAAGCAAGTGAAGCAGAAAAACTAACACTGCCATTGACTCCGAAAGCATTGTCAATTACTCCTGCCGGTGTTATCCTGGTTATATAAAATGAGCCTCCGGAATATGCCATAATAGCAAGCAAATTAAGATTGTGGTCAAGTACTGTAAACCTTCCTGTGGAGAAATCAAATAATGTGGGGTCATTATAAACACCGTTTGTTCCAAATGAAGTATCTAAAAATCCTGACGAGTCGATTTGAATAACCTGCAAAGTCTGTTGGTTGCCTATCAAAGCTGTTGCAAGTATTGTTTTACCATTGGGTAACAGGTAACCATGGATATTACCAGTTGGAAACACAACACTTTGAAGAAGAAAAAGTCCGTTCCCATTAAACGTGGTATCTAAACTACCATCGGGCATAAAACGCATAGCTGCGTATGCATACTGACCTCCATTAATATTAGCCCTGCAATTTCCTGTTGCTAAAATTCTACCGTCAGGCAATATATCAATGTTTAAAAATTCTCCTGATGAAATACCATCAAAGCTTTGCGAAAATGAACCTGTATTATTAAAAGTACTATCAGGAGATCCATCAGCATTAACCCGTGCAATGTAAGCCATTTGTTGTGACCCTGCAGTAGATGGTGCCTGTATACCTGCACACAAAATTTTGCCATCGCTTTGCAGCTTCATTGCAAGCAGTGTATTGATATTATCAAAATGAATACTTGCTACACCATTCACACCAAATGTTGAATCAAAATTTCCACAGTGGTCAAACCTGCTTATATCAATAAAGGCTGCACCAAAACCCGGTGTATAATGATAACCACCCAAAAGTATTTTTCCGTCAGGTTGTAAAATAAGATGACCACCACCACCCGATGAGGAAGTGGATGCAGCCAGCAAGGAGTTATCAGCAAACAATGAATCCCTGACGGGGCTTTGTGCTTTTATGCAGAGCACTGACAATAAGAAGATCGTGATTAAGGAGAAATTTTTCATTTTATTCAAGTTTAAATTCTGAACAAAACTATTCTCGTTGTGTGGGCAATACAATCGTCAATAGTGACGATTTATTTTATCTCCAACATGTCAAGGATTCCATACACCATTTGTTTTGAGAACTTACTATTTTTGCCCTCGATGAAACAAAAGATCGATCATGGGAAGTTTGTTATTTCACTTGATTTTGAGTTATACTGGGGTGTGCGCGATAAACGTACCATTGAAGGTTATGCTCAAAATTTAAAGGGAGTACATACTGTTTTACCAAAATTGATCGATCTGTTTAATCAACATAAAACGGAAGTGACATTTTCTACGGTTGGTTTTCTTTTTTGCAAAAACAAAGAAGAACTAATGAGTGCCCTGCCACAAAAGCAACCTTTGTATGATGACAAAAACCTGTCTCCTTACACTGATGGTTTTAAATTGGTAGGGAATTCAGAAAATGATGACCCTTATCATTTTGCTTACTCATTACTTCAATTGTTAAAACAATATGCCCAACATGAAATAGGTACTCATACCTTTTCACATTACTATTGTCTCGAGAGCGGACAAACTGTTGAGGATTTTAGAGCTGACATGCAGGCTGCACACGCTGTTGCTGAAAAAGAAAACGTGCAGCTTACCAGCCTGGTATTTCCAAGAAACCAGTACAATGAAAGCTATTTAAATGTTTGTCGTGAATTAAATATTACAAGTATAAGAGGCAACGAAACATCATGGTTGTATGCAGCACGAAGCGGCAACAAAGAACAACTTTACAGGCGCGCCTTGCGATTAGTGGATGCTTACCTGAACATTTCAGGGCACAATTGTTACAGTGATGAGTATATGACAAATAGCAGCGTCACTAATATTCCTTCCAGCAGGTTTTTGCGCCCTTATTCTCCAAAACTTCAACTACTGGATGGCTTACGCCTGAACAGAATCACTTCAGGAATGACATATGCAGCAAAAAATAATTTAATGTATCACCTCTGGTGGCATCCGCATAACATGGGTATTCATCAAAAAGAAAGCCTTAATTTCTTAAATAAAATACTAAAGCACTATCGTTTCTTGAACGAAAAATATAATTTTGAAAGCTATACAATGACCCGACTTTGTAAACAACTTAATTCATGATATGAAGAATACTGAAGAAATACGCGACCTGGCCATTAAAACCCATGATATTGATGCTGACAAATTTCAGTCAGCCTACTCAGGAAACAAAAGTCCTTATGACGATGTGTTTTTGTACGGACGTGCTTTTATTGGAAAAGAGATCATGCAGGCATTATCAGCATTACCTAAAGGAGCAAAAATACTCGACATAGGCTGTGGCACCGGTCATCTTGCAGCTGAAATGAAAAGCCATGGCTTTGACGTATATGGCATGGAACCTAGTAAAGACATGATAGGCCATGCACGAAAAAATTTTCCGGATATAGAATTCAAGGAAGGTGTGTCAGTGGCGTTACCTTATGCAGACAACCAGTTTGACTTTATTATTTCTATTGAAGTGTTACGTTACCTTTCCCCTGATGATGTGGTGAATACTTACAAAGAAATTCAACGTGTGTTAAAAAAGGACGGGACATTTCTTATCACCCATGTAAATAAATATGCAACCGATTTTTATTATGTGTTTTTCCATTTAAAAGACCTGATAAAAAAAATCACAAACCAACATCATCATTACTGCTATTTTACTACGGCAGGAACTGAAATGGATATTTTAAAGAGGCTGAATTACGCATCATCATATTCGTACGGACGTATGTTCGGATCAATTCGCATCGGGTATAAATTTGGAGTAGCCATAGGAAAATTATATGCTAAATTTTTAGAAGTTTTCAATAAAGAACAATTGTTTAAAAACAATCCGTGGCGTGCATTTGCAGGGCACTTATTTTTATTTGGTAAAAAATAAAAAGCGTGAGTAATAGCGTTCTTTTAATAGATACACTGCATGAATCTTTCATTCCTCAATTAACAGCCATTGGTTTTGATTGCACAGAAGGTTATAACTGGAGCAAAGAAAAAATCCTGAAAGAATTACCGGCATTTACCGGCATTGCCATCCGCAGCCGTATTCCTATTGATAAAGAAATAATAACCGCTGCTACTCAATTAAAATTTATTGCCCGCGCAGGAGCAGGCATGGAAAATATTGATTTGGAATTTGCAGAAAGCAGGAACATTGTTTGTTTAAATGCACCGGAAGGGAATTGTGATGCTGTTGCTGAACATTGTGTAATGATGTTACTTGCCTTATTCAATAATCTTTTGCGATCAGACAAAGAAGTAAGAAATGGAATATGGAGGAGAGAAGAAAACCGTGGAGTTGAACTGGAGTTAAAAACAGTGGGAATAATAGGCTACGGCAACATGGGCAGCGCTTTCGCAAAAAGGCTCAAAAGTTTTGGAGCTAAAATTCTTGTGTATGATAAATATGTAAAGGTTCCGGAAACTGACAAAAGTTTTGTTGAACAGACAGACATGGCAACTATTTTTGAAAAAGCGGACGTTCTTAGCTTACACATTCCGTTGACTGATGAAACGAAATACTTAGTGAATGATACTTTTATTAATAGCTTTAAAAAGGACATTTACGTTGTTAATACATCCCGTGGTAAATGTTTGAACACAGAAGATCTTGTTAAGCACCTTAAAACCGGAAAGGTAAAAGGCGCTTGCCTGGATGTTTTCGAGTACGAAACCTCTTCCTTCGAAAAAATAAATAAAGACGACCTCCCTCCTGCTTTTCAATACTTATGCCAGGCGGAGAATGTTGTTTTAACTCCTCATGTAGCAGGATGGACGCATGAATCGAACCGTAAAATATCGGAAGTGCTGGCACGGAAAATAGCAGCGTTAGGGCTTAAAATTTAAACTATATTCTTTTTACATTTGCCGACTCAATAAAAAGGATACAGTATGCGTGAGATACAATTTCGTGAAGCTTTGCGTGAAGCCCTTAGTGAAGAAATGCGCAGGGATGAAAACGTTTTTTTAATGGGTGAAGAAGTGGCGCTATATAATGGTGCTTACAAAGTTTCACAAGGCATGTTGGATGAGTTTGGCCCAAGGCGTGTAATCGACACTCCTATTGCCGAACTTGGTTTTGCAGGTATAGGCGTGGGTGCTGCTATGAATGGATTACGTCCTGTTATCGAGTTTATGACTTTTAATTTTTCATTGGTTGCTATTGACCAGGTTATAAACTCCGCTGCAAAAATAAAATCAATGAGTGGTGGACAGTTCAGTGCACCTATCGTGTTTCGTGGACCAACCGGTTCAGCAGGTATGCTTAGCTCACAGCACTCCCAGGCTTTTGAAAACTGGTATGCTAACTGTCCTGGGTTGAAAGTTATTGTTCCATCAAATCCTAAAGATGCAAAAGGCTTATTGAAAGCAGCTATTCGCGATAATGATCCTGTTATTTTTATGGAGAGTGAACAGATGTATGGCGAAAAAGGAGAAGTGCCTGAAGGAGAATACCTGATGCCTATTGGTGTTGCTGATATAAAACGCCCGGGCAAAGATGTTACCATTGTTTCCTTTGGTAAGATCATTAAAACGGCATACAAAGCGGCTGAAGAATTAGCCAAAGAAAATATTGATGTTGAGATCATTGACCTTCGTACTGTACGCCCAATTGATTATGCTACCGTAATCGAGTCTGTTAAAAAAACCAATCGACTTGTTATTGTAGAGGAAGCATGGCCGCTGGGTAGCATAGCTACTGAAGTTGCCTTTAAAGTTCAGCGCGAAGCTTTTGATTATTTAGATGCGCCCGTACTCCGTGTAACGACCGGTGATGTACCTCTACCCTATGCACCCACTTTAATTGAAGCTTCATTGCCAAACCCCGAACGTGTGATCAAGGCAGTAAAGAAGGTTATGTATCTTGATTGATGTGAGGTTTTCGATGGGAATTGAGATTTGAAACGCATGTCTATCTGCTTTCTATTTTTTAAAGATCAGTTAGCTCTATGCTAAACATTCCGTTTAAAAAACTGTTGACTAAGTAGTTTTTTCTAAGATGATCACTTTACTTCAACAACAACAGTTCTTACCTGTTTCACTTGAAAAAGCATGGAATTATTTTTCATCGCCTCACAACTTAAATGAGCTTATTCCTGATGATATTACCCTTAAAATTATTTCTCATGTGCCTGAAAAAATGTATGAAGGACTCATCCTTAATTATAAAGTTTCGCCCATACTTAATATTCCCCTTAACTGGTGTACGGAAATTACCCACGTTAGAGAACTGCATTATTTTATAGATGAGCAGCGCAAAGGCCCTTACAAAATGTGGCATCACGAACATCACTTTAAGGAAGCGCCTGGTGGTGTAGATATGATCGATATTTTACATTACGATATTGGCAAAGGAATTTTCGGATCCGTGGCAGGCAAATTATTTGTGCATAAAAAAGTGAAACAGATATTTGAATACCGCAGAAAGAAATTAGAAACAATGTTTGGGAATAAATAATTTATCCCTGAACATTATTCTTTCAGCAGCTTCCCTCTTTGAATTACCACATTCTTATTACTCACCTCATAAAAATAAACAGCACTTCTTAAATTGTCTGTTGAAATAATTATTCTTTGAACAAATGAGTTTTGAATTACCAACCTTCCGGTGAGATCATACAACGTAAAATGCAACGGATCATTTTCAGTTGAAACCAACGTGAGTGAATGGGAGAAGGGATTAGGGTAAAGCGCAATGCTTTTGGGAACTGATGGAATTTGATCGATCCCTGTAAATAAACAGGATGTATCCGACAAGGAAGTGCAACCATTATAATCCGTCAACTGCAACTGGTAGCAACCGGAATCAGCATTTACATAATACAAACCATTTGCATTGGCAATAGGAGCGCCATTATTTACCCACTGAAAATTAAACGATGTGTCAGTAATGTCAGAATAAACGGTATCACCAATATTAAACACAGTGGGTATAGGCATTTGCGATGGTGACTGAATACGCACCGTAGCAATGTCCTGGCAGGAAGGTGCAGTACTTACACGCACATAGTAATCACCCTGTGTTAACCCCGAAACAGATGGCGTGTTTTGTCCTGTGCTCCATAAATAAGAAATTCCTGCACCTGTGGGAGATGTTACGGTAGCTGTTCCATTATTTTCATTAAAGCAATTGATTAAATTTCCTTGCACAATAGCTGTTAAACCACAGCAATGAAATTGATTTATCACCAGCGCCTGGCTTGTGTCCGTACATCCGCTAAACGATGTAAGCACCAATGCATATACACCGCTATGCGTTAATGTAAATGCTGCATTGCTGCTGGTAAATACCCAAATACCATTTATCATTTCCAGCCACTGATAGTTTAAATAACCTTGTGGTGCATTAACAGTAACATTTGTTGTATCACAAAACTCATAACATCCTGATAGCACATCACTAAAATCAGGTGCGGGATTAATGCTTATGGATGCACTTGTACTTGAGCAACCCAGGACATTGGTTGCAGTTGCAGCATAATTTCCTGACCGTACAACGGTAATGCCCGGAGGCGTTCCACCTCCGTAAAAAGAAGAGCTGCCTTCACTCCAGGTGTAAGTAATATCCGTTTGTGGGTTAGAGACAGATAAATTTATCGGATCTCCTCCACATAATATTCCTGAAGGTGCTGAAGTTAAAACGGGTAAAGCTGGGTTAGCTAACACTTCAAGCGTAAACACATCTGATGTATCATTACAACTATTGCCTGCAGCTGATGCTACAAGCACGTAAGTATAGGTACCCGCATTTAATGCATTTAAATTAAAAATATTGGCAGTGGAAATTACGTTCAGTGTTGAGGCATCTAACCATTTCAGTGTTTGTCCCACCTTAAAATATGCTTTTAAATATTCAAATTGACCCTCACAAATTTGTGATGGGCCCGATATATCGGCTATCGGAAGTGGTGTTACCGCAACATCTACCTGAGGTGTGAGATAGACACAGTTATTGGAAGTAGTAACGACTACTGCATAATTTCCGGCATGGCTTACAGTAAGTGTTTGAGTAGTATCATTAGTAGTCCACAGCCAGGAGTTACCTGCTGGTGCTGTTAATGCTACGGATGCATTACTACAAATGGAAAAAGGGCCAGGAGGTGTAATCATTCCCTGCGCTGGCAAGCTGTTAATATTAATTACATCAGCAAATGTCGATGTACATCCTTCCAAATCTTTTACATGCAATATTACAGTACTATTTCCTGCGCTTATAAATGATTTGCTGGGATTTTGATTATCGGATGCCGTGCTATCACCATACTCCCACAACCAATTTATAATTTGATTTTGCGCATTAGTGCCATCTGTAAAATTTACAGGTGTACCTGTACATACAGGTACAGGCAAATAGGTAAATGCTGCATTAATTCCTTTAATAGTTATTTGGTGTGTAGAAGTAACTGTACATGCCGAAGTAACTATAGAAAGTGTAACTGTATATGTTCCTGCATATAAATACACATGCGTTGGATTTTGTAAAGGTGATGTTCCTGTTGCATCACCAAAATCCCATTGCCACGATGTAATGGGATACCCGGGTAAATACGTTGACAGGTCATTGAATAAGGTAGTATCACCTGAGCAGCCTTCCAACACAGAAAAATCAGCATTAGCATACACAGTTATAATATGTGTTTTTGCAATAGTGCATGAATCAGGTGGTGGTGTGGTATTGATAGCATTACCATAAAAAGTAACATGATAATAACCTGCTGAAGAAAAATTATGTGATGCATTCGGGCCAACGGCATTATTAGCTCCACTGTTAGGATCATCGAAATTCCAGTAAACAGAACCTACACCACCGGTTGTTGTTCCTGAAAATTGTATAGGTTCACAGACAGTATTAGTAAAATCAACATTATCAACAACCAGGCAATTACCAACAACGTTACAAGTGTCTTCGTAAAACATAAGCGAATTGGATAATTGGGTGCAACCCTGTGCATTGGTTACAATTACATTATACGAACCTGCCTGCGTTACATTATACACAGGATTGTTGGTTGAACCGGGAGCTGGTGTTGCACCAAGCAGCCATTGATAAGAATATCCTGCTGCAGTAAGTGCTGAAAGAGTTGCATTCACAGGAATAGGTATACAAAAAACATTTGCATCAGGGGTTGAGATGAAAGCCTGGGGGCGTGGCTTCTCATTTACATAAATAGTTGTATCCGATGTGCAACCATAAACATCCTGAATAATGAGAGAATAATATCCTCCATTGTTGACAAATAGGTTTTGTTGTTGCCCGATAATTGCGCCTGTTGAATCGGACCACAAATAAGAAGTTGCCATGGGTGATGAAAGTATGATGTTGCTTCCATCGCAGAACGATGGTAGTGCGGGAGTAATAACAGGTGGTGCCGGTTGTGCAACAGAAATGTTTGCAAGTGTTGCTGTTTGGTTATTACAGTTAACTGCATTTACTGTTACCGATGCAATGCCACTTGCGTTAAACCATTCTACTATTACAGTATTTGTTCCCTGTCCGTTGATAACGCTGCCAAGATTTGGTGTTACGCTCCATTCATAATAGGTGCCGGATTGTGCAGCACCAGTGGTAGTATAAGTCGATTGTCCATTAGGACAAACATTTAAAGGACCTGTAACTCCCGAAAGAACATAGGGTGAAACTGTAATTGAAATAGAATCGCTGGTACACTGTGAGCCTTGTAATTGCATTTGTTTTACATACAATGCATAAGGCCCGGCTGCATTCCATATAACGGACACTTCATCACCTGAAGTACTGCTTAATGTACCGCCAATTATACTCCATATAAAATCAACACCGGATGATAATCCCTGCGCTTCATAGATATACGTATTACCGGAACAAATAGTAGTTTCACCAACTATAGATGTTGGCAATGGAACAGAGATAACCTCGAAGGTTCCCGATGCCGAATCATTGCAGGCAACACCGGCAGCAGTTGGTATAGCTGTTAAAGAATAATTTCCTGTAACTGTAAATGCATAATTGTAAAGATCAGGACCTGTAGATGTTGTTATATTACCTAAAGGATCAGTTACATTCCATACATAATTCCCGTTGTAACCAATGAGCGCGGCACCTAATTGCGCTATGCCATCACCCAAACAATATTTAGATCCATTTGTGACAGTTAAAAAATCAGCAACATGTACTATTAAACTACCACTGCCACCGCAACCTAACAAATCAAAATTGTAATTAACATCAACAGTAAACGTTCCTGTTGTTGGCCAGTCAACACGAATGACATTGCTTCCCTGCCCTGAGAGAATGGTTCCTCCATTTACTGTCCAGTTAAATGTGGTGCCGGGTAAATTAGGAACACTATAACTATGTGCATTACTAAATCTGCAAATTTTTGTTTCGCCACTTACAGTTGCATTAGGCGAAACAATGGGAATAGAAATAGTTGTTGGTGTAACACACAACCCTGTGCATGTACCAACATTTAAAGTAACTGTACCTGCACCTGTTGAACCATTGCCCCATGCTACAACAATAGCGCTGCTATATGGTTGTTGGGAAACAATAGTACCTCCCGTTACACTCCAGTTATACGTACTGCAAACCATAGATGTATTATAGGTAACCGTATCATAAGCGCAAACAACCGATGCACATTGTATATCGGGCCCGGGCGCATGTACAACGTTGACATGAATACTGTCAAATGCCAAACACTTGCATGCATTGGTGGCTGCATACACCACTGTAAAAGTTCCGGTTTGGCTGTAGGTGTAATTCGGATCAGATGATGTTGAAGTACTACCGTTTCCAAAATCCCAGTAGTTATATGTATTGTCTGTTGACTGGTTAATGAATGAAATATTGGTGCCCGAACAAATAGTTACTATACCACCTACAGCTGCAGGTGCAGTAGCAAAAGCTGCATGAGGCGAATCGCCAATTTTGTAACAACGAAAAACAGAATCTATTTCACCATTGCTTAAAAATTCTGTATACTGAATTGTGCCCAGACCACCATTAACAGAATCATCAGCCCAGGTAACACTTATAAAATTATTGCCTGATGTATAAGATTGCTCCCCTGTTACATTCCACTGATAGGAACTTCCTGCATGAAGAGGTGCAGTGTAGGTTGTCGTGTTTCCTTCGCAAACTTTTTCGCAGTATTGATTGACGGTGTCGCACGAACAGGACAGCGCTGTAAGGTTAATTGATGAGTTAGCAATGCATGGCAAAACACTGGCAGTTATAAAGTACGCACCGTTGCATAAACCATTTACAATAGTATCCAAAGGTGCAGGTGCCCCATTAACCTGAATGTTTACCTGACCAAGAAGAGTTGCTAATCCATGTATAATTATTTGTCCATCACAAATTCCCTGGCAAGAGGGGGGAATGCCTTCAAGTACCATAGCAGCTAAAACTATTTCTTCAACATGAGTAGTTGCAGTAGCTGTGTTACCATTACCATCTGTAACTGTAATGGTGTACGGAAAAGTATCACACACCATAATATCTTCCATAGTTGTTCCATTACTCCATGTATAAGTATAAGGCGCAGTGCCTCCGGATATAGTGGCATCAAGTAGCCAGGGGCAAGGCCCACAAACGGGAAATACAGCAGGTAAATTTATCACAGGATTTCCTTGTGCTAAAGCAAGATCACAAGTAGCAAGTAGTATCCCAAAACATATGCATACTTTCAGGGCGGCTTTTTTCATAGTAGTTTTCATTAGTTTTCAAATTTAGATTAAAATGCTCCCCGAAAGTATTGAGGTTGAAAACTATCTGCAAGTTCATTTTTATAAAATAGTACGGGATCACCTTCTGCAGGGATACAATGCGGAAGTAATAGTATACAATGAATTAATGGATGGATACAATGCAGAATTTTCTGATGTTTTAACCTTCTTTAACCCTTTATGATATTTACTTTCTCATGCAATCCATCTATATTCGCACCTCTAAATTTTTACACAGATGAAATTTGCTACTAAAGCATTACATGCAGGCATAGAACCCGATCCTACAACAGGAGCAATAATGACGCCCATTTACCAGACATCAACGTATGTTCAGGCATCGCCCGGCAGTCACAAAGGGTATGCATATGCGCGTGGTAAAAATCCTACACGCTCTCAATTAGAAAAAAATATTGCTGCATTGGAAAATTCAAAATATGGTTTATGTTTTAGCAGTGGTATGGGTGCAACGGATGCAGTAGTAAAATTGCTTCGTCCCGGTGATGAAGTTATTACCGGTGATGATTTATATGGTGGCACCTATCGCATGTTTACAAAAGTGTTTGCCAACTACGGTATCAGGTTTCATTTCATTGATTTGAAACAAGCATCCAACATCGAAAAATATGTAAATGCAAACACCAAACTCATCTGGCTGGAAACACCCACTAACCCAACCATGCAGATTGTAGATATTGCTGCCTGTGCTGCTATTGCAAAAAAGCATAAAGCCCTTTTAGCTGTCGACAATACATTTGCATCACCCTACCTTCAAAACCCAATGGATCTGGGTGCTGATATTGTTATGCATTCTGTCACCAAATATTTAGGCGGCCACAGTGATGTGGTGATGGGCGCGCTTTGCATGAATGATGATAAACTGTATGAGCAAATAGCATTTATTCATAATTCCTGTGGTGCCACACCAGGGCCTATGGATAGTTTTTTAGTGTTACGCGGGATAAAAACATTACACCTGCGCATGGAGCGACATTGCTCCAACGGAAAAAAAATAGCTGAGTTTTTACGTGTTCATCCTAAAATAGATAAAGTTTACTGGCCGGGATTTACCGATCATCCAAACCATGATATTGCCAAAAAACAAATGCGAGATTTTGGAGGTATGATATCTTTCGATATTAAAGACAAATCGAAAGAAGAATGTTTTCGCATTGCATCAGCTGTAAAAGTATTTTCACTGGCAGAATCTCTGGGTGGTGTTGAATCGTTAATAAATCATCCGGCAACCATGACACATGCCAGCATACCCAAAGAAGAGCGTGAGCGCGTGGGAGTAACTGATACACTTTTACGCCTCAGTGTAGGTATTGAAGACATAGATGATTTGCTGGAAGATCTGAAGCAGGCCTTGTCATAAAAAATTTACGCACAGCGGCTTGCCACTACAGGAGTTTACCGTATATTTGAAATTCAATTACAAAAATCATATTCATTAAAATGCAAAAAAGATTTACTCTTGCTATGGCAGTGGCATTTGTTATGCTAACTGCTTCCATGAACGCACAAAACAGCAATTGGTGTGGGTCAGATGCTGTAAATAATGCCGCTGAGGCAAATAATCCTTTGGCAAGGCAGTCTCGTCAGCAGCTAGCTGATTTTACTGCTGATTACATCAAGAATAACCCGCCAAGTTATTTCCGCTCAAGTTCAACAGTGCAATACATCATACCTGTGGTGTTTCACATTATTCACAACTATGGCCCTGAAAATATTTCTGATGCGCAGATATATGATGAAATATATAACCTGAACAGAAACTACCAGGGATTAAGAACGGATACTGCTGCTGTATATGCTACCTTTAAACCTATCATAGCTGATGTGCAAATTGAATTTCGTTTAGCGCAGTTAGACCCTAACGGAGATTGTACCAATGGAATTGAAAGAATTGTTTCGCCATTGACCTATGCTGGTGGTGATGCTGCTAAATTAAATCCATGGCCCTATAACAAATATTTAAATATATGGACTGTTAGCGTTTTTGATGCATCACATGCAGGTGCTGCCGCTTATGCTTATAAACCCGGCAATGCACCCGCAGGAAAAGATGGAATAATTTCGCTTTCTAACTATGTAGGAAGTATTGGTACGAGCAGTGTAAGCACATCATATACTCTTACACATGAAATAGGCCACTGGTTAAATCTTTCACATACCTGGGGAAATACTAACCAGCCTGGTGTAGCTTGTGGTGATGATGGAATTTCTGATACACCAATAACTAAAGGTTATACTTCATGCCCCTCACCTGCTAATGCTCAAATTTGTAATCCTCCTATAGTAGAAAATTATCAAAACTACATGGATTACAGCTATTGCTATTACATGTTTACCAACGGTCAAAAAGCCGCTATGTGGGCTGCTCTCAACTCAGGTGTTGGATCCAGAAGTAATGTGCACACTGCCAACAATCTTGCGGCAACAGGTACTGATGGATCTGCCTACGTTTGTACACCTGCTGCTTTTTTTGACAGCCGTACTGTACAATACCTTTGTGAAGGTGCCAGCCTTTTGTTAAATGATATGTCACAAAATATTGATTCAACAGGCAACACATTTACATGGGCAAGTCCCGGAGCAAGTCCGAATACTGCCACTGGCAAACAAGCCTCACTAACATTTCCTACTGCCGGAACTTATGATGTTTCTTTAACAGTAAGCAATTCTGCAGGTTCAGATACTTATACAGCTACCAATTATGTAGTGGTAACATCCGGTGCCCTTGCACCTGCTACTCCTTTTATTGAAGGCTTTGAAGTAACCGCTATTCCTGGTACACCTGACTGGTTCTTAGAAAATGAAAGTGTATCATCTAGTGCATTCCAAACTTCTAACCTGACTGCTTTCACAGGCTCAAATTGCCTTCGCCTTCAAAATTATTCAGGTAATACTTCCGGAACCAAAGATGTTATTGTGTCACCAGCTTTTAGCCTGGTAAATACTACTGCCACAAGAGCATATTTCCGTGTTGCTTATGCCAATCGCGGTACAGGAAGCGGTGATATATTGAAAGGATTTGTTTCAAGTGATTGCGGTGCAACATGGACACAGCGTTATGTAAAAACAGCATCACAATTACAGACCGTTACCAATATTGTTACAACTAATTTTACGCCTGTTTCCGGTTCAATTGATACTACCCAATGGCGCCATGATTTCATGAACCTCGGATCGTTCTCAAATCAACCTAACGTTCGTATAAAATTTGAATTTACTTTTGATACAGGGAACAATCTTTATATTGATGATATTAATATATCAGGTACAGTTGGTATTAACAACATTAATATTGATGCCGATGAACTGACATTGGCACCAAACCCTGCCAATGGAAATACCAAATTGAATTTTAAACTGATACATACAAATGACGTTGTCATAACCATTACAGATGTTTTAGGAAAGCAGGTAGAACAAATTTCAAAAGCGACCTTAACACCCGGTGACTACTCCTACCCTATAAATACCCCATGGAGCAAAGGAGTTTACTTTGTTCAGGTGGCATCAGGTGAACAGTTTATCACTAAAAAACTGATCGTTCAATAACAAGTAGTAATTTTAAAGAGCCTGCAAGTTGTGCAAACAATTGCAGGCTTTTTTATTCAACAAAATTTTTAGCATGGCAGTTCAATTACATTCCATACATATTAAGCATATCGTTTACTCCACTCCCGACAAGGTTTTTGAAGCACTGACCAAGCCTTCTGTTTTACAAAAGTGGATTGAAGGCAATGTGGTTTTTGAATTAAAGACAAATGGCAACGTAGAATTATTTGACGGCTGGATGAAAGGAACGGTCATTCATTTCACAAAAGATAAAACCTTTGCCTACACATGGAAACCTTCCACATGGGATAAAAAAGCAAAAGCGTCAACTGTTGAATTCAATTTAAAAAAAGTAGCGGCAGGAACAGAAGTGGAAATTATTCATACCGATTTCCCATCAGAAAAAGAAGCAGGCAGCCATGAACAAGGATGGATCAATTTCGTATTGGATCCGTTAAACGATTATTTTATAGGACAAATGACGGAGTAATTTACTCCTCTTCGCCACTCTGCTTAAAATCAAACATGGTACTCATCAAGTCTTTGAACTTGATACCACGTTCCAGTTGTTTTTTACTTATTTGAGAAAACTCCGACAAGCCATGCAACACAAATTCATTCATTAATAACTCCTGCTCCCTGGTTATGTTTTGCAGGTATTTTTTTACGATATCACGTATTTGAGGAACGCTGCGCAATTGTTTTTCATACTCTTTATCACTCAGACTGTTGAGCAAATCAAGTTCATTCCCTTCGGCAAACCAGCTTACAATTTCTCCATAAGCATTTCCCTGTTTCGATTTTTTTGATTTTTCAGGATCCGGGAATTCTTCAAGGAATGCTTTGCGAATAGCTTTGCCTAATAACGTTTGCGCAACGGCTGTTATGCCTTCCAATTCGCCTTCGTAGACCAACTCTACTTTTCCTGTAATGGAAGGAATAATGCCATACAGATCGGCTATGCGGGCATTTGTTTTTTGTTCTCCATTCAATAACATCCTACGCTCACATACACTGTATAAATTTTCAAGTGCTGAAATTGTTAAACGCGCACTTACACCGCTCTTCTGATCGATAAACTCACTTTGTCTTGCTTCAAGTGCAATCAATTCAATAAGCTTTAAGATAAGCGGATCAACATTTATTTTTTCTTTTTGCAGAGGAGAAATTTCTGCTTCCTGTAAAGTAATAGCCCCGGCTGTCTCCAAAGTTTTCGGGTAATGCGTTAAAATCTGGCTGCCGATCCTGTCTTTTAAAGGAGTGACAATAGAGCCCCGGTTGGTATAATCTTCAGGATTGGCTGTAAATACGAACTGAATATCTAATGGCAACCTTAATTTAAAGCCACGTATCTGAATATCGCCTTCCTGCAAAATATTAAACAATGCTACCTGAATGCGTGCCTGTAAATCGGGCAACTCATTTATTACAAAAATATTTCTGTTGCTCCGAGGTATCATTCCATAATGGATAACACGTTCATCAGCATAAGTTAATTTCATTGCTGCTGCTTTAATAGGATCAACATCTCCGATTAAGTCTGCAACGGAAACATCAGGTGTTGCTAATTTTTCTGAATACCTTTCTGAACGATGCACCCAGCTGATTGGCGTATTATCACCCATATCCTCAATCAAATCTATGGCGTAGCGTGATAAAGGTTTAAGAGGATCATCATTCAATTCTGACCGTGATACTATTGGCATGTATTCATCCAACAGGCTGGTCATTAAACGTGCAATACGCGTTTTAGCCTGGCCCCGAAGTCCAAGTAAAATAATGTTGTGTTTAGATAAAATGGCAGTTTGAAGCTGAGGTATTACGGTGTCCTCATAACCTTTTATATCATCAAAGAGGTTTTCTTTATTGGTTAAAGCTTTGATCAGGTTTTCCCGCATTTCTTCTTTAACAGAGCGCGATCGGTAACCGCTTTTTTTAAGTTCGCCTAATGTATTTATGTTTTTAATTTTCATATAAAGTTTCTTGATTCTCTTTAGTTTACTTTCTTTCTTCTGTTCTTAATATAATCTTCAAATATATATTCGCCCAGCCCGTTAAGCGAGCTATAAAATGCTCTTCCTTTATTTATCTCGGTAAATTCTCTCACAAATTTTTGCAGATAGGGATCAGTGGCAATCATAAACGTGGTGATTGGAATATTTAATCGTTTACATTGAGCGCCCAGATTAAATACACTATTCATTATTTTTCTATCAAGTCCAAAACTATTTTTGTAATACTTATTCCCTTCTTTTAAACAGGTAGGCTTGCCATCGGTAATCATAAAAATTTGTTTGTTGGGAGTCTTTCGTCTTCTCAACAAGTCCATTGCCAGTTCCAAACCTGCGGATGTGTTGGTATGATAAGGTCCTACCTGCAAATAGGGTAAATCCTTAACAGTAATAGGAAATGCATCATCACCAAAAACAATAATGTCAAGTGTATCTTTCGGGTATTTGGTTTTAATTAATTCGGCCAACGCCATGGCCACTTTTTTTGCGGGAGTAATCCTATCCTCACCATATAAAATCATGGAATGTGATATGTCAATCATCAGCACTGTGGAGTTTTGAGTTTTAAACTCACGTTCCTGTATTTCCAGGTCATCCTCTGTCAATTTAAATTCATCAATTCCGTGATGTATCTGCGCATTCTGTAAAGAGTGAGTCATGTTTATTGATTCGGCTGTATCACCAAACTGAAAAGGTCTTACATCAGGGCTTATTTCATCACCCTGTCCAGTTTGAAATGTTTTATGGTTGCCTCGGTTTGTCTTTTTTAGTTTACCAAATATCTCTTCCAGCGATTTCTTACGAATAGTTTGCTCCGACTTAGGCGTCAGGCTTAATGTTCCTTCTTCATTACTGTCCTTAATATAGCCATTATCCTTTAAGTCTTTAATAAAATCAGCCATACCGTAATCTTTATCAGTCAGCTTATATTTTTTATCCAATTCTGTAAGCCATGAAAGTGCTTCATTCACATCACCTGCAGTATAATTAAGCAGTTCAAAAAACAACTTCAACAGTTTGTCGAAAGTGCTTCCCTCATGACCAGGTTCAAATTTGGTGAAACGGATACCAAGCATTTTTGTAAATTAGCTTTAAGAAATAAACTGATTATAAAGTTAGAAATAATTTTTAGTGAGTATTTTAACAACAACCCGGCTTTAAAGTTTTCAGGGTCCAGTATTCCGATTCAAAATATTTAAAAATAGAAAGGGCGACTCTTTTCAGAATCGCCCTTCGTGGTTTTTCTTAAAAAGGATTTCTTAAGACAAATGTTTGCTAACTAACTTAGTCATTTCAAACATAGAAACAGTCTTTTTGCCACCGAAAACTTTTTTCAAGTTATCATCAGCATTAATGTTGCGTCTTTCTTTTGGATCCTGTAATTTGTTTTTCTTAATGTATTCCCAAAGTTTTTTAACAACTTCAGTACGTGGAATTGGTTTGCTTCCAACAACGGGTTGTAATGCTTCACCAATTGTCATAGCTTTCATAAAAGCAGCGTTAGGAGTACGCTTAACTTTTGGTTTAGCAGCAGCTTTTTTCTTTGGAGCTGCTTTTTTCTTTGGAGCAGCAGCTTTCTTTTTTGGAGCTGCTTTTTTGGCCGGAGCCTTTTTAGCTTTTTTAGTTGCCATTTTGAAATTTGATTTTAGAAATTTATTCAGCAAATCAACTACATAATTTTAGCTCTTACGTACGAGTAACAATGAATTTATTAACAGCCCGTTTTCATAGGAGAAATGCTGTTTTGTTTTTTTATGAAAACATTGTAATAATATTCTTTCTCCTCTTGGAATATCGTTTTCTCCTCTGAAAAAATATATTTTTTAGTTTTTTACCAGTGAGAAAAATAAAATCCCCCTCTGAAAAAATTGATTTCCCCTCTGACAGGAATTGTTAATAACCCAGACACAAACAAAAAACGAAACTATTTTTCAGAGCAGAAAAACACATGCAACTAATTTTCTCATAGGTAAAATGCAAGAATTTTCAGTTTTTAATACAAACTTTAGCATATTCATGCCGTATGCTATCCTGCATTTACTAATTAAACAGAATGAAATTATTCAGAATAACCGTAATGTTGAT
>JADMIO010932629.1_pt1 | contig 36356 bp, 29 predicted proteins | sample 8958161 | NCBI WGS metagenome assembly JADMIO01 (sample SAMN16585339, study PRJNA669376) | soil metagenome | isolation source: Crop rotation soil | place: USA: Cullars Rotation, Alabama | collected 2011
CGCGACAACTTGTCCACGTGGAATTCTAAGCTTAGGATCCCAATGTGCTGGAAAGCCTCGAGGAGGTTCCGCAACCGGCGGAACGATCCGGACAGGAACGTGAGGTCGCCGATCGTGAAATCGCCGCGCAGGGTGCGCCAGGCGATGAAGGCGTAGGCCACGTAGTAGCCCAGCGTTCCGATGGTGGTGAGCAGGCCGCCCCAGCCCGCGCGTCGCGCGGCCAGCTTGCGGTTGGCGGCGTAGAAGGTGTCGGCCAGCGCCCGGTAGCGCGCGATGAGGAAGGCGTTGAGGCCGAAGATCTTCACTTCCTTGGCCGTGTCGACGCTCGCGCCCGTCTGACGCAGGTAGTCGAGCTCGCGCCGCTCCGGCGTCCACGCGTAGTTGAGGGAATAGCTCTGGGCGTTGAAGTGCGCCTCGCCCACGAAGGCGGGCACGAGAGCCAGGATGAGCAGCACGATGAGCCAGGGGGCGTAGGCCAGGAGGCCGGCCGCGAAGCTCGCGATCGTCACCACGTCCTGGGCCTGGCCGAAGATCTGGCTCATCAGGGTCATGCGGCCCGAGGTCTGGCGCTGGGCGCGGTCCAGGCGGTCCTGCAGCTCGCTGTCCTCGAAGTCTTCGAGATCGAGGGTCGCCGCGTGCTCCATGAGTCGCACGCTGGTGGTGTTGGAGAACCGCTCGGAGAGAAGGGCGTCCAGCAGCGAGACCACGCGTCCGAGCACGTCCGAGAGCACGGCCAGGGCCAGCTCGAAGCCCAGGAGGGCGAGCAGCTGGTTGACGAGGCCGCTGGCCAGGGAGGCGCGAAGGCCGTCGTGGGCGTGTCCCGCCGCGGCCAGCCGCACGACCTCGTCGACGATCAGCTTGCCGACGTAGAGGGTGGCGATGGGCAGGAACGCGCGGGCCAGCCGGCACACGAGGTCCGAGGCGGTGAGGGCCGGGCTCGTTTTCCAGATGAGCCTGAGGAACGGGGGCAGGTTGCGCAGGGCGCCGAACCGCTCGCGGAGCGAGCGTGGCGGGGCCGCCGCGTTCCTCCCTCCGGGCGGAGGGCTCATCCCGGCCGTGGCGCGGCCTCCCATCGCGTACTGTCGTGGCACCCGTTCAGGATGCCACGGCGGCTACGGCAGCGGGGCCGATGGCGAGCGCGCGGCCAGCCCCACGAACCAGCCGTTGTGATACCGGCCGTACCCGCGCGTGCGCTCGCCCTCGCTCTGGAAGCGGATGGCGTAGGCCGGCTCGTCTTCGGCGAAGAAGAGCCCGCCGCCCTCGGGGACGAGCCGCGACTGGATGCGATGGCGGACGCCGGGCTTGGCCGTGAGCGTCTTGCCGTCCGTCGAAAATCGCACGAGGCCCGCGTTGTCCCGGTACTCCCCGATGTAGCGCTGCAGCGGCGCCGAAGACGCGGGCGCGGGTGCGGGCGTCGCCCCCGGTAGATCGAAGAAGAGCTGCTCGACGCGCTCCTCGATGTCGGTGGCCGTGACGGAAGCGCCCGCGCGCTCCGTGTTCAAGAGCACGGCGACGGTGACGTCCTGGTCGGGATAGCGCGCGAGCACCGCCTTGTTGCTCTGACCGGCGCCGGTGTGGCCGAGCTTGCGCCGCCCGGCGGTGAAGCCGAGCCGTGTCCCGAACCCGTAATCGGCCTCGAGCCCGCTGGCCAGCCGCGACGGCGTCCGCATCGCGGCCAGCATCGGCGCGCTCACCACGCGCCCTGCCTCCAGCGCCGCCTCCATGCGCACCAGGTCCACGACGGTCGAGCACAGCGCGCCCGCGGCGAAGAAGCGGGGCTCGCTCCAATACGGAGTGAGGGCCAGCGACTTGCGGCCGGACAGGTAATCGCGGCCGCGGCCCGGTATGTCCTGGCCTTCCTCGCAGTAGCCCGTGCCCGTGAGGCCGAGGGGCGCCGCGATCTCGTCGTGTACGTATTGGCCGTAATCCCGGCCGGAAGCCTGCTCGATCACGAGGCCGAGCAGCGAGTAGTTGTAGTTGCTGTAGTCCCAATCGAGTCCTTGCCCGAGCGCGGTCCCGCCGCGGGCGAGCACGCTGACGGCGGCGGCGCGCGGGGCGGGACCGGGACGCGTGAGCCCCGAGGTGTGGTCGAGGAGATGGCGCAGCGTCAGCACGCCGATGCGCGGCCGGGCCGCGGGGAAGAAACGGCTCAACGGATCGTCCAGCGTGAGGCGGCCTTGATCGGCCAGGCGCAGGATGGCGGCCGCAGTGAAGTGCTTGGACACGGATGCGATCGGATAGGACGTGTCCGCGGTGGCCGCGACCTGCTCCTCGATATCGGCGAAGCCGTACCCCTTGGCGAGGATGGGCCGGCCGTGCTCGAAGACGGCGATGGACAGGCCCGCGACAGGTCCACGTTGCAGCGCTTCCGTCGCGACCGTGTCGACGGCCGCCACGAAGGCCGATCGGTCCGGAGACGGAGACGGAGACGGTGCGGGGGACGGGTTCTCGACGCGCGCGGCCTCCGTCGCCGCCGGACGATCACACCCCGCGACTGCGAGGGCCGCCGTCAGGACGCCGCCCGTCCATCGGAGTCGTTCCTGCATCGAGTCGGGGCTCGCTAGATGTCGCGCAAGGCACGCACGGGGGAGAGGCGCATCCCGCGCCGCGCGGGAAGGAAGGAGGCGAAGAGAGCCGTGGCGGCCAGGACGAGGACAGCGATTCCGAACGTCACGGGGTCGGTAGCGCTGACCCCGAAGAGCAGGCTGGCCATCAGGCGCGTGGCCGCGAGCGACGCCGCGAGGCCCAGTACCAGGCCGGCGGCGGTCAGACCGAGGCCTTCGCCGAGCACGAGACGCAGGATCTCGCGCGGTCCCGCCCCGAGGGCCATGCGGACCGCGAACTCGCGCGTCCGCTGGGCCACGGAGTAGCTCATCACGCCGTAGATCCCGATGGAGGCGAGCACGAGCGCGAGCAGGGCGAACACGGCGACGACGCGCTCGACGAGCTGCGGCTGGGCGACGGAACCGCTCACGATCTCGTCGAGGCTCTGCACGCCGCTGACCGCGATGTCGGGATCGAGGTGGGCCAGCTCCTGGCGGACGGCGGCCACCAGCGGCCGCGCGTCGGCGTCGGAGCGGACGAGGACGGTCATGGACGGCCACGGGCTCTGGGCCAGGGGCAGGTACATCTCCTCGATGTTCGGCGCGTCCAGCGATCGGAACTTCACGTCCGCGGCCACACCCACGACTTCGCGCTGGACCTTGTCGCGCGAGTTCGCGAGGTGCTTGCCGATGGGATCGGCGCCCGGCCAGTAGCGGCGCGCGGTGGTCTCGTTGACGATGACCACGGGCAGGCTCTGCGCGGTGTCGGCGGCGGTGAAGGCGCGGCCGCGCCGGATGGGCGTGCGCGTGGCCTGGAAGTAGTCGGGCGTGATCTGGCGCTGCGCGATCACGGGGTCCTTGCCGATGCCCTCGCACACGCGGCCTTCGGGGCAGAAGAACACGAAGCGGAAAGCGCCCGACAGCGGCACGTAGCTGGTCGCGGCGGCGGCCTTGACGCCGGGCACGGCGGCCGCGCGCTCCAGGAGCTGCCGGAACAGATCGGCCTGGCGCGCCGGGTCGGAGTAGCGGGTCACGGGCAGGGTGATGGGAATGGCCGTCACGCCCTGGGCCTTGAAGCCGGGATCGACGCCGACGAGGCCGGCCAGGCTGCGGACGAGGAGGCCGGCGCCGGTGAGGAGGACCAAAGCCACCGCGACCTCGCCCACGAAGAGGACGCGCAGGCGGGAGCGCGCGGCTCCGTCGGAGGAGCCCCGTCCACCCTGGCGCAGGCCCGTCTGCAGGTCGCCGCGCGAGGCATGCAGCGCGGGGACGACGCCGAAGGCCACCGCGGTGAGGCCGCAGAGGGCGAGCGAGAACAGCAGCACGGTGCCGTCGATGCGCGTCTCTTCCAGCCGGGGGAGCGTGCCCGCCGTGACCTGCTGCGCGAGCGGCACCGCGGCCAGCGCGACCAGCATTCCCAGGACGCCGCCCACTAGCGAGAGGGCGAGACTCTCGACGAGGAGCTGCCGGACGAGGCGGACGCGCGACGCGCCCAGGGCCTTGCGCACGGCCATCTCGCGCACGCGTGCGCTGCCGCGCGCGAGCTGCAGGCTGGCCACGTTGGTGCAGACGATGAGCAGCACGAAGGCCACCGCGGCCAGCAGGAGGGCGAGCGGCTGGCGCGACGTGCCCACCAGGCTCTCCGCGAGCGACTGGGCCTGGAGCCGGAAACGCGTCGCGTCCACGTAGCTGCCGTATTGCTCGCGGTAGCGCGCGTTGATCGTGTCGAGCTCGGCCTGGGCCTGCGCGATCGTCCGTCCCGGCTGCAGCCGCGCCACGAACGACAGATACGACGCGCCCGAATGGACCTGCGCCGGCGTCAGGGCGTCGGGCTCCGAGACCCGCGGCAGCCATACCTGGGGCTCCGGAAGCTGAAGCGGGAAGCGGAACGTCGTGGGCAGCACACCCACGACGGTGACGTCTTTGCCGTCCAGGCGGATCGTACGGCCGACCACGTTCGGATCGCTGCCGAAACGGCGATGCCAGAGGCCATCCGTGATGACGGCGGCGTCCGCTCCCCCCGGGGTCATCTCGGCGGCGTCGAACCCGCGTCCGATCTGCGGCGCCACTCCGAGCAGGCCGAAGAGATCGCCGGAGACGCGGGCGGCCGCGACCTGCTCGGGCTCGGTGTCGCCGCCGAGGCTCGGGCTGATCGGGTAATAGACGGCGATGCGCGCGAGGCTCTGCGACTGGTCCCGGATCGCTTCGTATTTGGTGAAGGACATGGGGACGGCGCCGGCCTGCGTGTCCGTCGTGACCTGAGAGACCGCGACCAGGTCCTTCGGGTCCTGAAAGGGGAGAGGCCGCAAGAGGACGGCGTTCACCACGCTGAAGATCGTGGAGGTGGCACCGATGCCGAGGGCGAGGGTGAGGACGGCGATCGCGCTGAATCCGGGGTTTTGAACGATCCGCCGCAGCCCGTAGCGGATGTCCTGAAGGAAGGTTCCCACCTCCGCGATCTTACCTTGTCGGCGTAGGATTCGACGGCATGAGAGCCCAAGGCAATGTCGCCGCGGCCCTGTGTATCACGTTGGGCGGGCTGGCGAGCGCGGCCGCCGTGGGCGGGGCCGAGCCCGCGGCGTCGCAGGTGGATCCGTTCGTCGCGCGGCCGCGCATCGTGGTGATGACCGACATCGCGAACGAGCCCGACGACCAGATGTCGATGGTGCGCTTCCTCCTCTACTCGAGCGGGTTCGACGTGGAGGGGCTCGTCGCCACCACTTCGACCTGGATGAAGAAGACGGTCCGGCCGGACGTGATCCACTCCGTCCTCGACGCCTACGAGAAGGTACAGCCGAACCTGCTCGCGCACGCGCCGGGCTTTCCGGCCGCGGCCGCTCTCCGCGGCGTGGTCGTGCCCGGACAACCCGGGTACGGCATGGCGGCGGTGGGAACCGGGAAGACCTCGCGCGGGTCGGAGCTCATCCTCCGGGCCGCGCAGAAGGCGGACGCGCGGCCGCTGTGGATCCTGGGCTGGGGGGGTACGAACACGCTCGCCCAGGCGCTGATCGATGCGCGCGCCACGCGCACGCCGGCGGAGGTCGAGGCCATCGTCGCGAAGCTGCGCGTCTACGCGATCTCCGACCAGGACGATGCCGGGCCCTGGCTGCGCCGCGAATTCCCGGCCCTGCACTACGTGGCCATGCCTTCCACCCAGGACGGCGAGGAGTACTCCCTCGCCACCTGGACCGGCATCAGCGGCGATCGCTTCTATCGCAACGCGCCCGGCGCGGACTTCACGACCTTCTCCGACGAGTGGGTCAACGCGAACATCCGGAGCAAGGCCCCGCTGGGGAAGCTGTATCCGTACCCCTGCTGCATCCATGAGGGCGACACGCCTTCGTTCCTGGGGCTCATCGACAACGGCCTGGCCAGCGCGATGAGTCCCGCCTACGGCGGCTGGGGCGGCCGCTACGTGTGGCGCCAGCCTTCGGGCGAGACGCGTCCGTTCTGGACGCAGGGCGGTGACTCCTATCCCGGGCGAGACAGCTCACGCGACACCGTCACCGGCATGGATGGGCAGACCTATACCTCCGACCCGGCCACGATCTGGCGCTGGCGGACGGCGTTCCAGAACGACTTCGCGGCGCGCATGGACTGGACGACGAAGGACGCGCGGCACGCGAACCACAATCCGAAGGTCGTGGTGAACGGCCGGGCGGGGACGCAGCCGCTGGTGCTGGAGGCGCAGGTCGGAACGCCCCTGACCCTCGACGCCGCCGGCACCTCCGATCCGGACGGCGACGCCCTGAAGTTCGAGTGGTTCTTCTATCCGGAGGCGGGCAGCGGGATCCCCGGCCAGCCCGTGCTCATCCGGCGCCGGCCACCGGTGGCGGCCGCGGGCGCGGCCGGCATTCCCTCCGCTCCCGCGGGCGGGCCGCCCGCGCTGCCCCCCCGCGTCGTGATCGAGAACGCGAAGGGCTCGCGCGCAACGGTCGTGCCGAAAGCCGAGGGCATCGCCCACGTGATCCTCGCCGTGGAGGACAGTGGCACCCCGCGCCTCACCTCTTATCGCCGCGTCATCTTGAAGATGAAGCCGGAGGTCCCGGAAGCGCCCCCAAGCGCCGCCTATCGCGCGGAGGAGCTGGGGAAGACCGTCCGCCTCACCGACGCGCGCCGCGACGTCGTGGTGTCGATCGCTCCCTCGCGCGGCAACGTCGCCTTCGAGATGCGCGTGAAGGGCCAGAGCGTCCTGTATTTCCCCGTCGCTTCGATCGACGATCCACAGGCGGGGCGGTTCGGCATCCCGTTCCTCGGGCCCTGGGCGAACCGGCTCGACGAGCAGGCCTTCTACGCGAATGGCCGCCGCTACGCCTTCGACATGGAGCTCGGCAACGTGAAGGGCGCCATTCCCATCCATGGCTTCCTGGGCAACGCCGAGTGGAAGGTGATCGAGGCCCGGGCCGATGGCGACTCGGCGTGGGTCACGAGCCGCCTGGAGTTCTTCCGCAGCCCGGCCTGGATGAAGCAGTTCCCGTTCGCGCACACGATCGACATCACGCATCGCCTGCACGAGGGCGCGCTGGAGGTGCACACGCGCATCGATAACCTGGGCCTCGAGCCCATGCCCGTCAGCATCGGGTTCCATCCCTACTTCGCGCTCACGGATTCGCCTCGCGACGAGTGGACGATCGGCGTCGGGGCGCGCACGCAGTGGCTGCTCGCCGAGAACAAGGTGCCCACGGGCGAGACGCGGCCGATCGAGCGGCTGTTCCCCGACCCGCGCGCGGCCGCCCTGAAGGACTACCGTCTCGACGACGTGTTCACCGACCTCGTCCGCGACGCGCAGGGGCGGGCGGTCATGAGCATGAAGGGGCGGTCGCAGCGCCTCGACGTCGAGCTGGGACCGAACTATCGCGCGGTCGTCCTCTTTGCGCCGGGCCCGGACCGGCCCTTCGTCTGCTTCGAGCCGATGGTCGGGATCACGAACGCCATGAACGCGGCCCACAAGGGACTGTACAAGGAGCTGCAGACGATCCCGGCCGGAGGCACCTGGGAGGAGAGCTTCTGGGTGCGGCCGAGCGGGTTTTGAGCCGGCGAGCGGCCAGGGCCGTCAGGGATGCATCCAGTCCGTGAGCGGGATCGCCGAGAGGTCGATGCCCTCCCGGGTCACGCCGATGAGGACGAGAGCAAGGACGACGAGGACGGCCATCTCCCATGGCTCGATCGCGCCCCGGAGCGGCGCGGATCCCTGCTGGACCGTGCGGAGGGGCGGCCGGGAGGGGAGGAGCACGCCGTCGGCCCGGGTCTCGACTATCCTCAGCATCGCGGATGCGCAGTGTCTGGAACCCGCGTGCGGTCCGTGTGACGCCCGGATGACGTGGATGAGAAAGGCCAACCGACGCGAGGTCCGAGATGGCACATAAGAAGGTCCTGGATACGTTCCGCCTCGACGGCAAGGTCGCGCTCATCACGGGAGGCGGCCGCGGCCTGGGCAAGGCCATGGCCACCGCCCTGGCCGAGGCCGGAGCGGATGTCGCTCTCGCCGGCCGCACCCTCGGACCTTGCGAAGAAGCGGCGGCGGAGATCGCCGCCGCCACCGGCCGCCGCGCGCGCGCCTTCGCCGCCGACGTGACGAAGGGCGACGACGTGACACGCCTGGCCGCGCAAGTCACGGAGAGCCTGGGCCCGATCGACATCCTCGTGAACAACGCCGGCAACAACATCCGTGGCGCCACCCACGAGCTGACGGAAGCGGACTGGGACTCCGTCATCGACACGAACCTAAAGGGACCGTTCCTCTGCGCGCGCGCGATCGGGCCCGCCATGGTCAAGCGGGGCTGGGGCCGCATCATCAACCTGGGCTCGATCCTGTCCGTGATCGGGATGCCCGGCCGCGCGCCGTACGCGTCGGCCAAAGCGGGGGTGGCGAACCTCACGCGCGCCCTCGCGCTGGAATGGGCGGGCACCGGCGTCACCGTGAACGCCATCTGCCCCGGCCCGTTCGGCACCGAGATGAACCGGACCCTGCTCAACGACCCCGTGAAGTACCAGGAATTCGTGCGCAACATCCCGCTGGGCCGCTGGGGCGAGGTGGACGAGCTGGCGGGCGTGGTCGTACTCCTGAGCTCGGACGCGTCGTCGTTCATGACCGGCAGCTCCGTCTTCGTGGACGGGGGCTGGATCGCTCGCTGAGGACTATACTTTCGCGCCATGCGGCTCTCCCGACGCGACCTCCTGGAGATGGCGGCCCGGGCCGCGGCGTTGCCGGGCGCGGCGCCGTTCTTCTCCACCTGGCTGCACGCGGACGCGGAAGCCCAACACTCCGCCTTCACGCCGCCGCCCGAGCCGCCCCTCCTGCGCGACTACCAGCCGGCGTTCTTCGATCGCGCGGACTTCGACGCGCTGCGGGCGTTCACGGAGATCCTGGTCCCGACCGACGACACGCCGGGCGCGCGTGAGGCGCACTGCGCGCACTTCATCGACTTCGTGCTCCAGGCGTCCACGGAAGCGGCCCCGGACGTCGTGCGGCACTGGCGCGAGGCGATGGCGGTGCTCCGGCAGGCCGGGTTCCACGCCGCCGACGCCACGGCGCGCGCGGCTCTCGTCGAGGCCATGTCGGCGCCGGAGCGCGACCCCGGAGCGGCGCACCCCGCCTACACGGCCTACCGGCTGATCAAGCAGCAGACCGCGTTTGCGTTCTACACGTCACGCGCGGGGACGATCGAGGCGCTCGACTATCGGGGGAACTCGTACAACGCCGCGTTCCCCGCCTGCGATCACCCCGAGCACCAGACGGTCTGAGCCTTCGGGAGGAGCCGCGTGCCCGTCGCCCATGACGCCATCGTCGTCGGCTCCGGCGCGTGTGGCGGCTGGGCCGCGATGGCGCTCGCGCAGGCCGGGCTCAAGGTGCTGATGCTGGAGGCGGGCGCGCGCGTGGATCCCGCGACCGACTTCCGTCACCGGTTCCTGTACCAGATGGACTACCGCGGGCGGGGCAAGCCCGGTCTGCTGCGCCGGTACGCCGGCAGCGAGCGGAACTACCGGATCATGCTGGACAACGTCGAGAACCCCTACACGACGGCTCCGGACACCGCGTATTCGTGGAGTCGTTCGCGGTGCCTCGGCGGCCGCACTCTGCACTGGGCGCGCGCGACCGACCGCATGGCCGACTACGAGCTCAAGGCCGCCTCCCGCGACGGCTACGGCATGGACTGGGCCGTCTCCTACGCCGACCTGAAGCCCTATTACGACCGCATCGAGAGCTTCATCGGGGTGAGCGGAGAGGCGCTCGGGTTGCCGCAGTTCCCCGATGGTCCGTTCCTGCCGCCCATGGCCCTCAACTGCGCGGAGACGATCTTCACCGCCGCCAGCAAGAGCCTCGGATGGGCGTCGACACACCGGCGGCTGGCCCAATTGACGCGCCCCCACAACGGACGGCCGGCCTGCCACTACTGCGGGAACTGCGTGAACGGCTGCGACATCGGCGCGATGTTCAACCCCATCGCGGTGACCCTGCCCCCGGCCCTGAAGACGGGCCACCTCGAGATCCGCACGGACAGCGTCGTCGCCCGCGTGCGCATGAACCGGGAGAACCGCGCGCAGGGCGTCACCTACATCGAGCGGTACACGATGAAGCCGGTGGACGTCGACGCGAAGTACGTGATCCTGGCCGCCTCGACCCTCGAGAACACGCGGCTGCTGCTGCTCTCCGAGAAGGGCGGCCTCGCCAACTCGAGCGGCACCCTCGGGCAATACATGATGGACCAGGTCAGCGGCGGGGGCGTGAGCGGATTCCTGCCCCGCCTCAAGGGAGGACCGAGCCGCCTCGACGACGGGAAAGCGGCGGGCATCACGATTCCGAACTTCCAGAACATCGACGCCAGGAGCGCGCGGAAGGACTTCATCCGCGGCTACGTGATGAACGCCACCGGGGGCCAGACCGAATACCCGCAGTACGCGGCGAACGTGCCCGGCTACGGCTCGGACTGGAAGAAGGAGATCAAGAGCCGCTACGTCGCGCAGGCGCGCGTCTGGAACGCGGGCGCGGAGATGCTGGCCCGGAAGGAGAACTTCGTCGAGCTGGATCCCGAGGTGAAGGACCACTGGGGCATCCCCGTCCTGAAGATCCACTTCACGCACGGCGACAACGACCGCAAGCTGATCGACGACTTCCAGCAGAAGGCGGAGGAGCTGTTCCGGAAGGCGGGCGGGGAAGTCCTGCCCAGCGTGCCCGCCCCGACCCGCCGAGCCCTGGGCGGATCGATCCACGAGGTCGGCACCGCGCGCATGAGCGTCAACCCCCGGGACGGCGTGCTCGACTCCTTCTGCCGGACCCACGACATCCCGAACCTGTACGTGTTCGGCGGCAACGCCTTCCCGTCCACGGGGGACAAACACCCGACCTTGACCATGATGGCGCTCAGCGCGCGCGGCTGCGATCACCTGCTGGAGACGGCGAAGGGGAGAAAGGTCTAGAGACGCGCCCATTCGCCCCCGCGGGGGAGTGGTGCTACTGTAGGGCCGCAGTTCCGGGCTCCCACCCCTTCCGCGCGCGTGCGGGACAGGCGGCGCAGGGCGATCACGCTCTCCCCGGTTTCGCTCCGGGAGCCCGCCATTGAAACCGCCCCCGTTCGTTCCTCCTCCGGCAAGAAAGCCCAGCCCTCAGGACGTGTCTGCGGCCTCGCTCCTCGGCCGGCCTCCAGGAGCGCGCGCGGGCGTGGCCGGCGCCCGCGTGCTGGTGGTGGAGGATGACAAGGACTGCCGTGAGCTGATGCGCACGTTTCTCGAGCGAGCGGGCGCGACGGTCCGCTGTGTCGACTCCGTCGCCGCGGCCATGGACTGTGTCTACCGCTCCTTCGACCCGGACGTGGTGCTGACCGATTACTCGATGCCGGTCGCCAACGGCCTGGAGCTCATCCGCCAGTTCCGGAAGGCGCCCTCCAGCCGAGCCATCGCCGTCCCCATCCTCGTCATCAGCGGGCACAGCGAGGAGAACTGGCGCGCGCGGTCCCTGGCCGCGGGCGCCGCCGACCTGCTCACGAAGCCGTTCGACCCGACCGTCCTGATCACGCGGATCGCGGCCGCCGTCGCCCCCGGCCGCAGCGGGCCGCACTAGGACCGGGAGCGGCGGCGCGGGACGGCCCTGGCCGGCGGCCTGTGATAGGGTCGCGCGCCAAGGAGATAGCCCATGAGCGACACGTCCGATCCGTCCGGCCGGCGCCGGTTCCTCCGCACGTCCCTGGGCGCGACCGTGATGCTGGCGGGCACGCGCGCCGTCTCCGCCGCCGCCATCGGCGCGAACGACCGCGTCCGCATCGGCGTGATCGGCACCGGCGGCCGCGCCCGCGGCCTGATGCGCAACCTCAAGGACCTGCCCGGGCAGCAGATCGTCGCCGTCTCGGACGTCTACGAGCCGCGCATGCTGGAGGCGGCGGAGATACCGGCCGTGAAGGCGGCGACGGTCGCGGACTACCGGCGCATCCTCGACGACAAGGAGATCGACGCCGTCCTCATCGGCGCGCCCGACCACTGGCACAAGACGATGACCCTCGAGGCCCTGGCCGCGGGGAAGGACATCTACGTCGAGAAGCCGGTCTCGCACGCCCTCGAGGAGGGCGAGGAGATGGTGAAGGCGGTCGAGGCCTCCAAGCAGGTCGTGCAGACGGGGACCCAGCAGCGGAGCTGGGACCACTGGATCCTGGGCAAGCAGATCGTGGACTCGGGCAAGCTGGGCCGCGTGACCTACATCGACACGTATTGGTACCAGCTCGCCACGACGGGGCCGCTCCCGGAGGTGGACACGTCCAAGCTGGACTGGAAGCGATGGCTCGGCCCCGCGGGCGATCACCCCTTCGAGCCCGAGCGCTTCCTGCGCTGGCGCCACTTCAAGGCCTCCGGCGGCGGGATGCTGACCGACCTCCTCACGCACTGGATCGACGTCGTGCATTGGTACATGGGCGTCGAGGCGCCGCTCGCGGCCACGTCGATCGGTCGCTCGTACCGCATGAAGACGTGGGAGTGGCCGGACGCGGCCACCGCCACCCTCGAGTATCCCGGCGAGTTCATGGTCACGCACAACGGCAGCTACGGCAGCAGCGTCGACGACGGCGGCCTGGAGTTCCGCGGCGACAAAGGCACTCTCAAGATCGACCGCGAGCGGCTCCTCGTCTACAAGGAAGGCGCGCCCAAGGTCCCCGGGCAATACACGCCCGAGCCCGAGATCCACGTGCGCTCGCAGGGCGACGGCACGGTCAGCCACCTGCGCAACTGGCTCGACTGCATCCGCAGCCGGCGCACGCCCAACGCCTCCATGCGCATCGGGCACCAGGCCGTGCGCGCGGCCCACATCGCGAACGCGGCCCTGGGCGCGGCCGGCGGCGTCCGCTTCGACGTGAAGACGGGAAGGATCGCGCCCGCGCGCTAGTCGCGCTTGAGCCCGGGGAACGGCGTGGGCACGGGCAGCACCGTTTTCAGGGAGTCGATCGGCCGCTGCGCCGCCCAGGCGATGCCGCGCAGGATCAGGTCCCGGGGGCCGGGCTGCAGGAAGTTCGACGTGTGGTGCCCCTGCATCCACACGAACGACCGGTAGGGCCGGCCGCCAGGCAGGGTCCTCTCGTACGACCAGGCCTGCGGCTGCACGGAGCCGTCCTTGGGCAGCGGGGCTTCCAGGAGCACGCGCATGGCGGGAGCCTTGGTCAGCAGGTAGAACGTCTCGTCGTCGAGCTCGAAATCGGCCACGCCCTTGAAGATGGGATGCTCGCGATCGACGACGTGCGCCTTGACCATTCCCTGCGACCAGTTCATCTCGCCGTGCTTCTTGGCCGCGCCCGCGACCTCGGCGAACCAGCCGGGATCGTCCGAGCACATGCCGTCGTGCAGCACCACGAGCCCGCCCCCGCGCTTGAGGTACGGATCCAGGGCGGCGCGCTCGGCCGGGCTGCAATTGCCGCCGTCGCCTTTATAGATGATGAGCACGTCCGTCCGCGCCAGCTCGTCCGCGGTGGGGAAGTGCAGCGCGCCGTCGACCTTGACGCCCCGGGCCAGCAGGAGCTTGCTCCACTCGGACAGGAATGCGGGGTAGTCGTGCACGCCGTTGTCGACGGGGTTGTGCGTCTTCTCCCCCGCGCGGATGAAGACGCGCAGCGGCGCTTCCTGGGCGCCGAGCTGCACGGCCAGGGGCACGGCGAGCACCATCGCCGCCAGCAGGACGAACGTCACTTTCGGCTCCATGAATCCTCCCGATCTCATTGCGGCAACGCCCGCAGCTCGTCCGTGGTCCAGGGACGCGTACGGGGCTTGGTGAGGCCGCGGATCTCCTTGACCGCGTCCGGCGCGACGGCGGAGGCCGCATTGCCCCAGGCCCGCCGTACGTAGGTCAAGACCGCCGCCAGCTCCGCGTCGTCGAGCGCGGCCAGGGGCGGCATCAGGCCGATCTCGCCCTCCTTGCCCCCCAGGACGATGCGGATGGGGAGACCCGGATCACCGACGAGCAAGGGCGATCCGACGAGGCTCGGTCCCTGTTTTTCGTGGCCACGGCCGTCGGGCCCGTGGCAGGCCACGCAAGTGTTGCCATACAGCTTCTGCCCGGCGTCGAAGCGGGCCTGCTCGTCCCGGGTCAGGGGCGCGGCCTCGACCCGGGGCACGGGCCTGCCCGGCCAGTCGAGATGTGCGGAGATCGCTGTGGCCAGGCGGCCGATCTCGCCGGACTCCGTGGCCATTCGCGTGAGCGGCCTTGGCTCTGCGGGCATTTTGACGGGCGCGGGCGGCGCGGTGGGGCGCGGTCCCGTTCCCGGTATGCGCTCCCCTGGGCTCAGGCCGGCCTCGACGCCGCGCAGCAGCGCCGTGCGCTGCCACGCCGGGCGAGTCGTGGCGCTCGCCTGGTCGAGAACGGACGAGAGGACCGCGGCGTCGCGCGAACGCGCCAACGCACCCGCGAGCATGGCGACCCCTTCGGCCGTGTCCGCCTGGCCGGCGCCATCGAGCAGGTGATCCAGCACCTCCGCTTCCATTCCCGCCAGCCCGCTCACCACGGCGTCCACCGTGATCGCATCGCCGCCATGGCGCTGCAGCATCGCGAGCGACGGCTCCATCCGCGCCGCCTTCGGCAGCTCGCCGATCGAGGCCGCGAGCTGGTGACGGACGGTCCAGCTCGGATCGTCCATCAGGCCCAGGGCGGCGGCGGCGAGCGGGTGGCCGGGCTGAGCCAGCCACGGCTCGGACCAGCGGATGGCCCAGGCGCGCACGTCGGGCGAAGGGTCACCGTAGAGCGCCTTCAGCGTCTCCGCATCCAGCGCACCCAGCCCGCCCAGCGTGCCGAGGGCGTGGAGCTTCGTCCGCCAGTCCGGCGCCGTGCGCAGGAGGTCCTTCAACGCCGGGACGACCGATCGGTCCCCACGCTGCACCAGGAGCTGCTGCGCGGTGTCGCGCCACCATCCGATGGGATGGGCCAGGTAGGGTACGAGCGCGGCGGAGGCCTCCTTCGCGAGCGCCGGCCGCTTCTCGCGGCGCGCTCTCTCGTGGGTGAGGCGCCAGATGCGCCCGCGGTTCACGGGCGAAGCGAGGTTGTTCTTCTTGATGTAGTCCTGCAGGTACTCCGTCTGGTAGGCCGCGTCCTGCACCACCCCGCGGTACATGTCCACGACGTAGAGGGATCCGTCGGGCGCGGAGTACGCGCTCACCGGGCGCACCCGCTCGTCGCGGGCCGCGAAGATCTCGCCCTTCTCGAACCCGTTGCGGGCGGTGAGGCGCCCGTGCCCGTCGTCGTCGACGGCGAACCAGTGCAGCATGTTCGTGGTGCAGTCCGTGACGAACACGCCCCCGCGCAGCTCCGCGGGCAGGCGGTCGCCGCGGTAGACGACGGGCGTGGCCGCGCTCTGCATGATGCGGGAGGAGCCGTCGGGCCGGAACGATTGATCGCGGTAGCCGCGATTGACGCCGCGCGAGGGGCGCACCGGCCAGATCTCGGCGTCCGTGAGGGACATCAGCGACTCGTAGAGGCCGCGCGTCTGCACCACGTTCGGGTTGCGCATGAAGTAGCGGGCGGGGGTGTAATCCACGAAGAGGGGCGAGTTGTTCACGTTGCGCCAGACGCGCCCGGCGTCGTCGATGGAGCCGCCCCACTGCCCGCGGTTGAGCGTCGGGACCACCTCGAAGGCGCCCGCCTTGTACCGCAGGTGCCAATCGTGCTCGGAGGTGTACACCCAGTTGTCGAGGCCCCAGATGAGGCTGTTCGCGTTGTGCTCGGGGTTCCTCTCCAGGCGGCCGTAGCTGTCGCTGACGAGCGTCTTCTCGTCCATGCGCAGGTCGCCGTCGGTGTCGCGCATCCACCACAGGTTCGGGGGCTCGCCCACGAGCACGCCGTCGGCCAGCGTCTTGATCGCGCGCGGCAGGACGAGCTTGTCCGCGAAGACCGTCCGGCGGTCCATCTTCCCGTCGTCGTCGAGGTCTTCGAGCACGGCCACGCGGCAGATGCCCTCGCGTGAGTCCTTCATGCTCGCCCCCATGGCGAAAGCGGGCATCTCGACGACCCACATGCGTCCGTCGGCGTCGAAGTCGATGAGGATGGGGTCTTCGACCAGCGGCTCCTTCGCGACGAGCTCGACCCGGTAGCCGGGGGGGACGACGATCGTCTTCTGCGACTGCTCGGCCGACATCTCCGGCGCGCCGCCGTCCTCGGGGGCGACGGCGGGGGGCCACGTCGTACGGGGAGTCTCCGGACGCCCGCGGCCGAGGCCGATCGCGACGGCGCCGAGCACGACGACGGCCACCCCGGCCAGCAGCCCGTGGACCGTCGCCTGCGTCCGCTTCGACGCTCTCATGGCGATTCGACCGGAAGAAGTCGGACGATCACGCCCGGGGTGGACGACGAGAGCTTGACCCCGGGAAGCTGAAGGGCGACGTAGAGCAGGCCGTCGGGGCCGGTGACGACGTCGCGGACGCGGCCGTAGCGGTTGAACAGGACTTCCTGGTGCGTGACCTGCCGGCCCTTCACTTCCAGACGTCGCAACGCCGTGCCGCCGAGCCCGCTGACGAAGAGGTCGTGGCCCCACGCCGGGTAACGCGTGCCTTCGTAGAAGTGGATCCCGCTGGGCGCGATGGTGGGGTTCCAGTAGACGATCGGCCGCTCCATGCCTTCGTGCGCGGTCCCGGTGATGCCGGGCTCGAGGCCGTGCGAGATCACCGGCCACCCGTAGTTGTGGCCGGCCTCGAGGATGTTGACCTCGTCACCGCCCATCGGCCCGTGCTCGGACTCCCAGAGGAGGCCGCTCACGGGGTCGATCGACAAGCCCTGCGGGTTGCGATGTCCATAGGTCCAGATGGTGGGGACGGCGCCGGCGCGGCTCGCGAAAGGGTTGTCCGCAGGCACCGTGCCGTCGTCGTTGACCCGGTGCACCTTGCCCAGCGGGCTGGCGAGGTCCTGGGCCGCTTCCTTCAGCCCGCGGTCGCCGATCGAGAAGAGGAGCTTCCCCTGCCGATCGAAGAGGAAGCGCGAGCCGTAGTGATGGTTCGGCGTCCCGTAGAGATCGGGAGCGGGGGAGTAGATCGCCTGCTCGTTCACCCAGCGGTTTTCGCGGACGCACCCGCGCACGATCGCGGTCATCGACGTGTCGCCCGGGCCTGGCTTCGCGTAGGAGAGGTAGATCCAGCCGTTCTCGGAGTAGCGCGGGTGGACCTCGACGTCGAGAAGTCCGCCGTCCTGTTCGTTCCAGACCTTCGGGGTGTTCGCGACGGCGTCGGGGAGCAGACGTCCCTTCTCCACGATGCGCAGCCGGCCCGGCCGTTCCGTGACGAGAAGGCGGCCGTCGGGCAGGAAGGCCAGGCCCCACGGTGTCTCGAGCTCGCGCGCGACGACTTCGACCTTGAAGGCCTGCTTCTCGGAGCGGATGACCGCGCCGTCGGGATCGACGATGGTGGGCGGATGCTGGCGGGCTTCCCCTTCCTCCTGGCGAATCAGGATCACGAGCCGCCAGATCTGGTCTTCGGTGAGCACGGGCTTGAAAGCGGCCATGGCCGTGCCCTTGCGTCCGGCGCGGATGGTCTCCGCGATCTGCGCATCTTCGCCGCCGAACTTCCAGACGCCGTCGACGAGGCTGCCCGCGGCGCCGCCTTCGAGTCTGCGGCCGTGGCAGGCCACGCAGTGCTGGTCGTAGACGTCCCACGACTTCAGGATCGGGTCTTCCGGCCCGCGCCCGGCCCGCGGATCGCGAGGCGGAGCCTGGGCGGAGGCGGCCAGGGCGAGCGCCGCCGCGGCGATCGTCCACAGGGCGACGGACGTGGGACGGATGGCCATGAAGGAGACGCGGATTATGCCATCGGCATGAGGGCGGCGGCCCATCACCGATCGATCGCGCGCTGGTCGCGGAAGTCAACTCGTTCTGGAACGAGTGCGGCATTCCGGTTCTCCGGACGCGAGTCCTGTATCCAGGATCGCCGCGGCACGCAGGGCGCGCGCATTCCAAGGCCGTTGCCAGACCGGGCATCGGAATTGCTCAAGAGCGCCGCGAGGGTCGTGACGACCCTGTTTGCGGGCCCGTTCAGTACGCCGCGGTGGACAGTGTGTCAGCGCGCGTAGACATGCGGCCTCTCCGAGACACACTTTCTCGATTGGAGAATTCGATTTGAGATACGCCCTTCATCTGCCTGCGGTCGCGGTGACCGCAATTCTGGCCGTGGGCTGTGGTGCGACCCGGGACCTCGCCGGTCCGACGGCCGCCCTGCCCGCGGATTCCGGCTCCACGGTCAAGACGCTTCAGGTGGCGCCGTCGCGGGTCGCCTGCACCGGCGTCGCGCCCCAGACGTGCCTGCAGGTGCGCGAGTCGGCCGACGCGGCCTGGTCGCTCCTCTACGAGGAGATCGCCGGCTTCGATTACGTGCCCGGCTACCTCTACGAGATCCGCATCAAGGAAGAGGCCGTCGCCAATCCTCCTGCGGATGGATCCGCGATCCGGCGGACCCTCGTCGCGATCCTCAGCAAGACGGCGGCGGCCACGCTGGTGGGCCCGACGTGGCGGCTCGCGACCCTCGAGGGGCGCGACGTCGTCGCGGGGACGCACGTCACCGCGGTGTTCGACGGTGAGAACCGAGTGTCCGGATCCGGAGGATGCAACCGTTACTTCGGCGGGGCGACCGCGACGGGAGAGCAGCTCGCCGTCGGGCGGCTGGGCTCCACCATGATGTACTGCGGCCCCGAAGCCGTGATGGCGCAGGAGGGGGCGTATTACGGTGCCCTCGAGAAGGCGAAGGCCTACCGCATCGTGGACGGCGAGCTCCGGCTCGGTCCGGGCGCCGGCGTCGTCACGCTCGTCTACAGGGCCGAGTAGCCGAGAGGGCCTCGGACCGCGCGCCTAGCGCTTCGTCTCCGGCCGGAACAGGGAGAGGTACTGGCCGTAGCCTTCCTGCTCCAGCTTGTCCACCGGGATGAAGCGCAAGGCCGCGGAGTTCATGCAGTAGCGCTGGCCGGTGGGCTCGGGGCCGTCGTCGAAGAGATGGCCCAGGTGTGAGTTCCCGTGCGCGGACCTCACCTCCGTGCGCGGCAGCATCAGCTTGAAGTCCGTCTTCGTGGCCACGTTCTGCTTCTCGAGCGGCTTCGTGAAGCTGGGCCAGCCCGTGCCCGAGTCGTATTTGTCCCGGGAGCTGAAGAGCGCCTCGCCCGACACCACGTCGACGTAGATGCCGTCCTCGTGGTTGTTCCAGTACTCGTTCCGGAAGGGCGGCTCCGTACCTTCGTGCTGGGTGACCTCGTACTGAAGGGGAGTCAGCCGCTTCTTCAGCTCTTCATCGCTGGGCTTTCCGCTCACGGTCCGTCCTTTCGTCGCAGGGGTTTCCTTCTTGTCCGCCGTCCCGGCGCGTCCGGCCAGGAAGACCAGCGCCGCCGTGCCGACGAGAGCTCCACCTACACCCATTCTCACGCGCACCTCGTACCCGGGACAACGCCGGCCGGGCGCCGGGCATTCCCGAAATCAGGCACTCACTCTCCGCCGGTCCAGGGCCAGGCGGACACTCCGGGCCAGTTGCTCGGCCGTGAACGGCTTCTCGAGGAGGATGGCGCCATCGTCGAGGACTCCCTGCTTCGAGATGGCGCCGCTCGTGTAGCCCGACATGTAGACGGCGCAGATGTGGGGCCGGATCGCCTCCAGGCGCTTCACGAGGTCTCCGCCGCCGAGCTTCGGCATCACGGAAGGGAAGCCGCGGAAAGCGTACGCCTGCCCGCTCTACTTCAGCCGGCTGTCGTTTACCTCGGGCGGCCGACGAGCCAGGGCCAGGTGCTGGGCTACGGGGGATCGAGCGCGTCGGCGATTCCGGCCGCGGTCAGGCGGTTGCGGGAAGCGCTGGAGCGGCGCGAATCCTGAAGCGGAAGGTCGTGCCCGCGCCGAGGGCGCTCTCGACCTCGACCTGGCTTCCGTGAGCCTCGACGAGCGCCTTCACGATCGGCAGGCCGAGGCCGAGCCCGCGGCGATCCCCGCGGCGCGCCTGCCAGAAGCGGTCGAAGAGGCGGGGGAGGTTCTCCGGCGCGATGCCCGCGCCCGTGTCCGCGACCCGGAACTCGACCTCCTCGCCACTTCGCTCCGCGGCCAGGGTGATCGTGCCCCCCGGGGGGGTGAACTTCACCGCGTTGCCGAGGAGGTTGGACAGGATCTGCAGGAGGCGGTGCCGGTCGGCGGAGATCGCCGGTAGATCGGGGCCGGTCGTGCACACGAGCTGCTGTCCGCCCTTCTCGGCCTCCGGCCGCAACATCGCCGCCGCTTCCTCGACGAGCGGCGCCACCGGCACTTCGGTCCTCTCGACGACGAGCCCGCCGGATTCGATGCGGGCGATGTCGAGCAGGTCCTGGATCATGCGGTTCATCGTCTCCGCGGCGCGCGTGATCATCTCCAGCAGCCGCCGGTCTTCGACCCGGTATCCGGTGGAGGCCGCCGAGGCCAGCAGGTACTTTGCCGCTCCATCCACGGTGGCGAGCGGGCTGCGCAGGTCGTGGGAGACGATGGCGACGATCTCGTCGCGCATCCGCGTCGCCGCCTCCGCCGCCAGCCTCGCCCTTTCCGCGGCCGCGTGGGCCCGCCGCTCGCGGCGGGTGAGACGGCCGACCGCCCCCGCGGCGACGATCCCGAGAGCGCAGACGATCCCGACCGCCAGCCAGATCTCCTGCCCGAACCGTTCGAGACGGTCGCGCCGCGCTTCGGCGCTGGCGTCGAGGGCCTCCCCGACATCGTCACAGGCGGCCAGCAAGCCCTCGGTCTCCCCATCCACGTCGGGCAGGCTGCGGAGCCGGTCTGGCGCCGCCCGCGCCGCGTCCGCGTCGAGCGTGCGCCCCATCTCCTCGAAGCGCCGCTGTCGTCCCTGGAAATGCGCCAGGGCGGTGCGAACGGTGGGATCCAGGCGGTCGCCCATCGCCGCCAGCAACGTGGTCTCGCGCTCTTGCCGGGCCCGCCAGTCGTCCGCGCGGGCCAGGAGGACGGGGTTGCCCGACAACATGTAGGCGGCGTGGGAGGCGACCGACCGCTCGATGGCGGAGCGGATGGCCGCGACGTGCTGGCGCGCGGGATCGATGACCTGTTCGATCTCGCGCCGCACGGGCCGCTCCCGGACGAGCACGCCGATCGGAAGGACGGCCGCGGCCATGAGGGCCGCCATCACCACGGTGCCGAGCACCCAGACGTGCCCCGTGGGCGGCGTGAGCCCTTCCGCCCCCCCGGCGGTTCCAGGCCTGGTCGTCTCCTCCGTCGAAGGCGCCCGAGCCATCTTTCTCAGTGTATTCGTGGTCCTCCCGGCAACCCGCGGCCGCCCCTTCGATGTCCTGGGCGGCGTCGTCCCAAGGCGCCGGACTAATCACCACGCAAGGCTTCGACGGGGTCGACGCGTGTCGATCGCCGAGCGGGCACATACGCAGCCAGAGCGGCCGTCGCCATCAGGATGGATGTCACGAGGGCATACGTCGGCGTGTCGAGCGGACTCACGCCAAACAGCACCGACGATATCCATCGTGTGAAGGCGCTCGCCGCCGCGAGTCCCCCCAGGACACCCGTGCCGGCGAGGACCATCCCCTGGCGGACGAACATCCGCTGGAGCGCGCCGACGGGCGCTCCGAGGGCCACGCGGACTCCGATCTCCCGCGTGCGCTGCGACACGGAATACGCGATGACGCCGTAGATGCCAATGGCGCCGAGGAGGAGGCCCAGGACGGAGGCCGTGGCCAGCGTGGCGAGCATGAACGCGGTGCGGGCGAGCGTCGCTCGATAGCCGTCGGCCAGCGTGCGGACCTGCGCCAGCGGAACGTTGGAGTTGACGCCCCAGACCGCGTGTTCGAGATCCCGGACGAAGCTCTCCCGGCCCGCGTTCGGGCTGCGGACGATGAACGTGACCGAAGGGAAGCTGAGCGTCGGAGTGCTCCAGAAGCGGTCCATGAGGGCGGGAAAGTAGACGATCGGGGGCGGAGGCTGACTGGGGCCGTCGTCGCGGAGATCGCCGACCACGCCCACGATTTCCCGCCAGGGATCGTCGGGGGAGGCGCGGACGCGCTGGCCGACGGCCGCGGCGGGGGATCCCCAATCCTCGCGGGCCAGGCTCGCGGAAACGAGGGCGACCATCCGCCGGGCGTAGAGGTCTTCCCAGGTGAGGTCGCGCCCGGCAACCATCGGTGTGCCCAAGGTCCGGAAGAGCGCCGGCGAGATGAACTCGAAGCGGCGGAGAGGCCGCGCACGCGCCTCCACCGCGCGCGGGTCGTCGACGAGGAGAACGGTATCGCTGGCGTTGCCTCCGGCGAGGGGCGCCCGGTCTGCGAACGCGACGGAGACCACGGACGGGATCGCGGCGATCCGATCCGCGATGCCTTGTTGCATGCGCGTCACGTGCTCGGGATCGCCCGCCTCCGCCGGCGCGATCGCGAGGTGGACCATCTGGATCTCGTCGGGCCGCGTGAAGCCGGGGTCGACGAGGGTCAGCGCCCGGAACGTCCGGATGATGAGCCCGGAGCCGACGAGCAGTACGACCGCCACCGCCACCTGCGCCACCACCAGCGCTGCGCGAGCGCGATGACGCTCCCGACCGTCGGTGATCGATCGGCCTCCACCCGCCAGGGACGAGGCGAGGCGCGGGCGCGCGTATTTCATCACCGGAAGCAGGCCGATCGACACCCCGGAGAGCAGGGCCAGCCCCAGCGCGAACAGGATCACGTGCGCATCCAAGGTGATCTCGTGCAGTCGAGGCAGACCACGGGGGCCGAACGCCCGGAGAAGATCGATCCCCACTCGCGCGAGGCCGAGCCCGACCACACCTCCGGACAGGCCGAGCAGGATGCTCTCGACCCACAGCTCCCGGGCCAGCGCGAGCCAGCCCGCGCCCAGGGCCGCCCGCACCGCCAGCTCGCGTCGGCGTCCATCCGTGCGTACGAGCATCAAGCTCGCCACGTTCGCGCAGGCGAGGGAGAGGAGGAGGCACAAGGCCGCCATCGTTACGGCGAGGGTCCGGCCGATGTCGGCGACCACTTCGTCCTTGAGCGGTCTCACTTGCGAGAGGACGGGACGCGTCGCGAACCGTTCGCGCGTGTAACCAGGCGGCGGCGGAAAGCGCTCCACCGCGACGGGCACCATCCGCGCCAGATCGCGGGCGGCTCCGGAGAGCGTCACCCCGGGCCGCAGGCGGGCGAGGCACGGAAAGACGTACCGCCCGAGCGTCACCTGGCTCCGGTCGAGCTGGAAGGGAAGGATCACGTCGACGTCGCGGTCCATGAAGGTGAACCCCGAGGGCATCACTCCGATCACGTCCCGAGGGCTGCCGTCGATGACGAGCCGGCGTCCGACGACGGAAGCGGCCCCCCCGAAGCGGCGCTGCCAGTACCCGTGGGTCAGGATGACCGTCGCCGGGCGGCCGGGAAGGTCGTCCTGGGCCGTAAAGCGGCGGCCAAGCCTCGTCTCCAGGCCGAGGATCGTGAGGATCTCGGAAGTCACGAGCAGGCTTTGAACCTGCTCCGGCCGCTCCAATCCGGTGACGCTCGCCGATCCCATCCGCCAGAGCCCGACGCCGTCGAGAGTCCGACTCTCGTCGCGGAACGTGAAGTACAGATAGGGCGCGGAAGGAAATTCCTCGCCGACCTCGACGCCGGACCGCCGGTGGACGATGGAGACCAGGCGATCCGCGTCCGGGTACGGCAGCGGCTTGAGCAGGACGGTGTTGACCACGGTGAAGGCCGCCGTCGTGCCGCCGATCGCGATGGCGAGGGTGGCGGCGATGGCGGCGCTCACGCCCGGCGTCCGCCGCAACGATCGCGCCGCGAAGCGGACATCCCTCCACAAGATCTCCGCCACCGGGATTCGGCGCTCGTCTCGGCAGGCGTCCTTCGCCCGCAGGAGACCGCCCAGGTCACGCTCGGCGGCGAGCCGTGCCTCCGGGGCCGACAGCCCGCGCCCGCGATGTTCGGCCTCCAGAGCGTCCCGGTGATGAAGCAGCTCTTCCTCGAGCTCCCCTTCGAGCCGGCGCCGCCGGAAGAGATCGAGGATCCGTCCCCTCATCACTCCCGCGCCGGCTTTCCCAGGAACCGCGCCATCAGGGAGACGGTGCGCTGCCAGCTCGCCGTCTCCGCGGCCACCTGGCGGCGGCCGCGTGCGGTCAATTCGTAGAACTTGGCGCGCCGGTTGTGATCGGAGACGCCCCAGCGCGAGCGGATCCAACCCCGTGCCTCCAGCCGCAGCAGGGCCGGGTAGAGCGTGCCCTGGTTGAGCTCGAGTACGCCCTGGGAGACCTGGAGGATGCGCTTGGCCAGGCCGAAGCCGTGTTGGGGGCCCATGGTCTCGAGAGTCCTGAGCACCATGAGGTCCAGCGTCCCCTGCAGGACTTCTGTTGACATTCTAAAGGAGGCTAGGCCGACTCCTTTAGGATGTCAAGAGGAGAGGGCGGAGGATCAGGGCGCGTTCCGGACCACGCGGCCGTCTTTCATCACGAACGAGACGCTCTCCAGCGCGCTGACGTCGGCCAGGGGGTCCCGCGGCACCGCCACCAGATCCGCGCGCTTGCCGACCTCCAGGGTCCCGAGGTCCTTCTCGATCCCCAAGACGCGGGCGGCGTTGGCGGTGGCGGCCTTGATGGCGCCCATCGGCGAGAGTCCGAGGCGCACCATCCGCGCGAACTCGCGGTTCGCGGTCTCGTGCGGAAAGATCGTGTCTGAGCCGAAGGCGATCGTGACCCCGGACGCGAAGGCGGCGCGCTGCGCGCGATCACGGTCCGCCTGCAACGCGCGGGCCTTGGCGATGCGGTCGGCGGGGATTCCCGTCTTCTCGCCCTGCTCGATGATGTAGTCCAGGACGTAGACCGTGGGCACCAGCGTCACCCCGCGCTCCTTCATCATCGCGATGGCCTCGTCGTCGATGAGAAGGCCGTGCTCGATGCCGTCGACGCCGGCGCGCAGGGCCGCCTTGATGCCGCCGGTGCCGATGGCGTGCACGGTGACCTTGCGTCCGTGCCGGTGGGCCTCGTCCACGGCCGCCCGCAGCTCCTCGTCCGTGAAGGCCTGCGCGCGCGGGTCGTCGGCGGCGGACATCACGCCGCCGGTGGCGGCGAGCTTGATCCAGTCCGCGCCGTGTTTGATCTCCTCGCGCACGGCCTTGCGCATGGCGTCGGGCCCGTCCACCACGACGTTGGGGACCTGGAGGGCGAGGTCGGCGGCGAGGTCGTTGAAGTCGCCGTGCCCGCCGGTGGGCGAGATCATGTGCGGGGCCACGAACAGCCGCGGGCCCTCGAAATCCCCGCGGGCGATGGCGTCGCGGATCTCGATCGTCGAGTAGTAGAGGTCCTCGTCGCCCGGATCGCGCAGGGTGGTGAACCCGTTCTGCAAGCGCACGCGCGCGTTGCGCAGCCCTTCCAGCGCCTTCCGCGCGCTGGATTTCCGCAGCGAGTCGGCGAGGACGTCCCCGGGGTTGATGAGGATGTGCGCGTGGAGGTCGATGAGGCCGGGGAGGCAGGTGGCATCGTGGAGGTCGATGGTCTGCGCGCCGGGCGCCGCGGCCACGTCCTTGCCGATGGCGGTGATGCGCTGTCCCGTGACCTGGACAACGACCGACGTCTGCGCTTGATCGCCGCGGCCGTCGATCAACCGGCCGCAGCGGACGAGCACGACCGGCTCCGCCGCGAGCAGGGGGGCGCCGGCCGCGGCGGTGAACGCGAGGACGGCCGCCAGGATCTTCATGGCCGGGATTATAGGGACTCGAAGTGCGCGCAGGTGGTGGCTCGCTAGAGCCATTCCTGGCTGTCCTCGGCCCGCACGTCCCCCCCCGCGCCCTGCGAGCGCTGGGCGCGGTTTCGAGGCGGAACTCCATGGGCGGTCACGACTTGGAACACGAGCTCCGCCCGCGGCCGAGGTTGGCACGGACCGTGGAAAAGGGTCGCGCCGGAGGACGATATGGACCTTGTGGTTCTGAACGAGAAGGAAACGCCCTGCGCGCTGCGCGCGTTGCATGGCGTCGTGGCGAGCAACGGGACGATCACCCCCGCGGAGCGGCGGTTCATCGAGGTGATCGGGGAGCTGCACGGGACCCGCGTCGATGTGGACACGCTCTCCAGCATCACGCCCGGCGAGGTGGCCGAGATCATCACGGAGCCGCACCGGCGCAAGCGCGTGGTGCAGCTCGCGTCGATCGCGGCCATGGTGGAAGGCGACGTCACGGAGGCGGAAGCGGCGGCGGTGAAGGCGCTGGCGGCCGCGCTGGACGTGGAAGAGAGGGGCCTCAAGGTCCTGGACGACATCGCCGCCGATCACCAGCTCCTCACCCGCTTCGACATGCTGCGCCGCATCATGGGGAAATACGGGACGAAGGCCTACCAGGAGGAGGGCTTCGCCGGCGTGCGCAAGATGATGTCGCTCTGGGGCGGAGGAGAGGACCCGCAGGTCGCGTGGAAGTACAAGCAGCTCAGCCTGCTTCCCGAAGGCACGATCGGCCGCGAGTTCTGGGAGCACTGCGCGAAGAACCGCTTCAGCGTCCCCGGCGAGAAGGGCGGCATCCCGGAGCGGATGGTCTTCCACGACTTCGGGCACATCCTCGCGGGCTACGACACGACGCCGGGGGGCGAGATCCAGCAGGGCGCGTTCCAGGGCGGGTTCGTGCGTGAAGACGGCTTCGCCTTCCTCATGTTCGCCATCATCCAGTTCCATCTCGACATCAAGGTGACGCCCGTGTCGCCCGGCTACGCGGGCCTCTTCGACGTCCCCAAAGTGCTGCGTGCGGCGCAGCGTGGCGCGGCCTGCAAGGTGGACCTGAGCGACCACTGGGATCCGTTCGCGGTGGCCGACGCGCCGCTGGAGCAGATCCGCGCGGAGTACGGGGTCACGGCCGCCTGAGGCGCGTGGATCATAGAATCTAGGCGTCTCATAGGGCGATGGCATCGGTGGTCCGCACGATGCCACCGCCCACACCGCAACTCCTTCTGATCGCACGACGCGCGCGCTCGTCTCCGCGGGCACGACGATTGCTTCGGGCCGCTCGATCCCCCGCTCCCGAAGGAGTCACCATTGAAATCGGCTCGAGCCGCGCTGCGGACCGTCCTGTGCCTTGCCTTCCTGGCCTCGACCGTGCTCGCTCAGGATCCCGCCAGCTCCACGATCGCGGGCACGGTGACGGACGCGGCGGGCGCGCCCGTCGGCGGCGCGATCGTCAAGGTCGTTCGCAGGGCCACGGGGCAGGCACGCGAGACGACGTCCGCGCCTGCGGGGACGTACACCTTCACCAACCTGCCGCCGGGGGAGTACACGCTGACGGTGTCGGCGGCGGCGCTGCCTCCCGTCACCTACGAGCACGTGCGAACGGAGGTCGGCCGTCTCCTCGATCTGCCCGTGAGGCTCGTCGCGGCCACGGGTCAAGAGACGCTGACCGTCTCCGCCGCGCCGCCCCTCGCGACGGGCCGGTCGGCGGTGGAGGACGTCATCGCCGCCACCGCGATCGAGAACCTGCCCCTGAACGGCCGGAACTTTCTCGAGCTGAGCCTGCTCGTGCCCGGCAACGCGCCCGCGCCGAACTTCGATCCCACCAAGACCAACAGCTTCCCGGTGTCGTCGGCGGGCCAGCTCGGCCGCGGAGGCAACATCAGCATCGACGGCCAGGACAACAACGACGACGTCGTGGGTGGCCCGCTCGCGAACCTGCCCCTCGACGCCGTCCAGGAGTTCCAGATCGCGACGAACCGGTTCTCCGCGGAGCAGGGCCGGTCGGCGGGATCTTCGATCTCGGTGGTGACGAAGTCGGGGAGCGACGCCTTCGCGGGCACGGCGTCCTTCTTCTTGCGCGACGACGCCCTCCAGGGGCTTCCCGCCACGGCCGACCCGACGAGCGCCAAGCCTTCATTCGATCGCCAGCAATATTCGGTCGGGCTCGGCGGGCCTCTGGCCAAGGGGCGCGTCTGGTGGTTCGGCGCCGCGGAATACCGCAACCAGGACGCCCTCGTGCAGGTCGGACGCCGCGACGTCGCGGCGCGCATGATCCGCCGCGAGTTCGCCGCCGCTCCCCTCGACGACGTCCTGGCCACCGGCCGCCTGGACATACGCGCGTCGGACCGCGACGACATCGCGATCCGCTACGCGTTCGAAGACGCGAAGGACACCGGGGCCAGCACGCTCGACCGCTCCATCGGGTCCGACAGCCAGCGGCAGGCGAGCCGCAACCTCTACCACCTCGGCCTGGCCTCCTGGACGCGCACGGTGTCGCCGTCGGTCCTGAGCGTGGCCCGCGTCAGCTACAGCGACTACGACAACCAGATCGACCCCGTCACGCCCGGCCGGCAGCTGACCTTCCCGAGCATCCAGGACGGCGCGAGCTTCCGCGTGCCCCAGGGCACGGCCCAGAAGCGGCTCCAGGTCACGGAGGCGGTCACCGTCGTGCGCGGTGCCCACGTGTTCAAGGCGGGGGCGGAGGTTTCGCGCACCAAGGGCGACTTCTTCCTGGGCGTCTTCCGGGAGGGCCGCGTCGAGCTGGTCCAGGACTTCGCCGAGTTCGACCTCAATCGTGACGGCCGCGTGAATGACGACGACCTCCTTTTCGCGGTCACCCTGCGCAGTGGCAAGCCGGACCAGGACCTCCTGCTGAAGGACAACTCGAGCACCTACCTGGCCGGGTTCGTCCAGGACGACTGGCGCCTCACCCCGCGCCTCACCCTGAACGTGGGCTTGCGCTACGAGCTCGACACGAACGTGAAGAACATCTCGGGCTACGGCGACATCAACCCGATCGTGCAGCCGTTCCTGCAGGGAGATCGCAAGCGCGACGCCAACAACTTCGGCCCCCGCATCGGCCTCAGCTGGACCAGTGCCAGCGGAGGGCTACAGGTGCACGGCGGCTACGGCATCTACTACGACCGCGTGACCCTGGAGATCGACTCCCTCGAGCGCGGCCTCGACGGGCGCGCCCTGCCCATCGAGGTGCGGGCCGGGAACGTGTTCTTCCTGGACCCGGCCACCGGTGCGGTGCCACCCTTCGCTCCGACGTTCTCGAATCCGTTCACGGGCTTCATCCTGCCTGGCGCCGGAGCCTCCGGCATCAACATCATCGACAACGGCCAGCAGAACCCGTCCGTCCAGCAGTTCAACCTGGGCACCCAGGCGCGCCTTTTCGGATCTTCCGTCCTGCGCGTCGACCTCGTCCACAACCTGGGCACGCACTTCATCATCGGCCGGCCCATCGGGGAGGTCTTCAACCCCGTGGTGGGCGGCCCCGACCGCGTCGTGAACCTCGAGTCGAGCGTCAACACCAAATACGACGCGGTGCTGGCCACGTTCGAGAAGCGCTTCACGGGCGGGAACCAGGTCCGCCTCGCCTACGCCTTGTCGCGCGCGCGGAACTACTCGAACGACGACCAGATCCCGTTCGGGAACGGCCCCATCGACCCCAACGATCTCTCCAAGGAGTACGGACCCACTCCGAACGAGCAGCGCCATCGCCTGAGCCTCTCCGGCTCCTGGCTCCTGCCCGGACGGGTACGGCTCTCGCCGATCTGGACGATCGCTTCCGGCGTGCCCATGGACATCCTCATGCCCGACGCTTCGAGCCGCGTCCCGACCCTGGAGAGGAACGCCGGTGGACGGCGCTTCAAGACCGCCGCCGAGCTCAACGCCTACATCACGGGCTTGAACGCGGGGGGCGGGGTCGACGGCGTGCCCCTCCCGCTGGTGTCCGAGGACGCGCGCTTCAACGACGGGTTCAACTCCCTCGACCTCCGTGCCTCCCGATCGTTCGGGCTTTCCGCGCGCACGCGCGTCGAGGCCATCGTGGAGTGCTTCAACGTCTTCAACGTGACGAACATCCTCGGGACCTCGAAGTCGAACTACTCCGGGTTCGCGAACGTCCTCGCGCGCGACAGCTCCGAGCCGGCGGATCCCGGCTTCCTCCGCTCGTCCTCCTTCGGCCGTGCCTTGACCACCGCGGGCGGAGTGTTTGGCGCCGGCGGGCCGCGTGCCTTCCAGCTCGGGCTACGGCTGCAGTTCTGACCCCTCTCACCCGGCGTATCGGCCTGGGCACGGCCACGGGGATGGTGGTGGGCGGCACCATCGGCGTCGGCATCTTCCTCACGCCGGCGGAGATGGCGAAGCAGGCGGGCTCGCCCGGCCTGCTGCTCCTGGTGTGGACGTTCCTGGCCCTGATGGCGCTCGCGGGCGCGCTCTGTTTCGGGGAGCTCGCCTCGCGCTTTCCGGAGGCGGGGGGAAGCTACGTCTACCTCCGCGAGGCGTTCGGAAGCGGAGTCGCGTTTCTCTACGGCTGGAAATGCCTGCTCGTCATGGATCCAGGGCTCACCGCCGCCCTGGCCACGGGTCTCGGCGCCTACGCGACCCTCCTCGTGCCGGGCCTGCCCGCCAGAGCCGTCGCCCTGGCCGGCATCGCGATCGTGGCCGCGGCCAACCTCGGCGGCGTGCGCCTGGCCGCGGGACTGTCCCAGGTCCTCGCGGTGGCCAAGATCGCGGTGCTCCTGGCGCTGTTGGCGTTCGGGCTCTTCTCGGGCGTGGGGAATCCGTCGCACCTCGTTCCCTTCTTCGCGCGGCGTCCAGATTCCCCCGAGCTGTTTGCCGCGCTGGCGGGGGCGGTCGTCTCCGGCTTCTTCTCCTTCGGGGGATGGTGGGAGATGAGCAAGCTCGCGGGCGAGGTGGACGACGCCCCACGCAACCTTCCCCGCGCGCTCGTCTTCGGCGTGCTGACGGTGGCGCTGCTCTACGTGAGCGTCAGCGCCGTGTTCCTGTTCCTCGTCCCCCTCGAGACCGTGCAGTCGAGCGAGACCTTCGCGGCCCAGGCCGGCACCGCTCTCTTCGGCGCCCGCGGGGGCGCCGTCCTCTCCGCCATCGTCTTCCTCTCCGTGCTGGGCAGTTTGTTCGCGTTCATGACCATGGCCCCTCGGGTGTACTACGCGATGGCGCGCGCCGGGGCCGCGCCCGCTTGGATCGGCCATTTGAGCTCTTCCGGGGCGCCCGTACGCGCGATCCTCCTCCAGTCGGGCCTGGCCATGGCCCTCGTCGCCCTTGGCACTTTCCAGGCCATCGTGGCCTACTTCGTCTTCGTGACCGTCGCGTTCCTGGGGCTCACCGTGGCCGGCCTCCTCGTCCTGCGGCGCCGCGGCGGGCCCCGGCCGCTCGTCGAAGCGCCTTTCCATCCCTGGTGCGCGGCGGTCTTCATGGCCAGCGTCGGCGTGGTGCTCGTCCTCCTTCTCGCCGGCCGGCCCGGGCAGGCGATCCTCGGCGTGGCCGTGGTCGCCCTCGGCTGGCCGGTCCATCTCCTGCGCACGCGCCACCTGCTCCGCGATGCCGCCTGAGATCGCGGCCGCGCCTTCCTCCCCGCCCGCGTTCTCCTGGGAGAGGTGGTACGCCGGCGTCGGCGGACGCACCATCCGCATCGACGCCGTCGACGAGTACCTGCGGCAGATCCGCCAGGATCAGGAGCCGCGGTTCGGTGGCCCGGTGGCGGAGCCGCGTCGAGACCTCGGGTCCCCCGAGCGCGCCGCGCGCGACCTGAAGGAGACGGCCGTGCGGCTCGGGGCCGACATCGTCGGCATCTGCGAGATCGAGCCGACGGACGTCTATCGCGGGCGGACGGTCACGGACAAATACGCGATCGCGGTCGGACAGCGCATGCGATGGCGGGAGTTCCAGGTGGTGCCGTCCCGCGCGTCCGCCATCGAATGCCTGCGCGTGTACTACACGCTGGGAGAGACGGTGATCCGACTGGCCGAGCACATCCGGTCCCTGGGCTGGCCGTGCACCGTCGAACATCCCATCGGGGACAGCGACCTGCTGCACGTTCCGATCGGGCTCAAGGCCGGGTTCGGCGAGCTCGGCCGCCACGGCTCGATCATCCACCCGAAGCTGGGGCCGCTCTTCCGCATGGGCAGCGTCATCACCTCGATCCCGCTCGCCCTGGATGCGCCCATCGACGCGGGGATCGCGGCTTTCTGCGATACCTGCCGGGCCTGCCGCAAGTACTGCCCGCCCGCGGCCATCCCCGACGAGCGGAGCCCGGCGGCGGGGAAGGACCACCTGGGCCACGATCGGTACCAAGTGGACACGGGCCGGTGTTTTCCGTACTTCGCGCGCCACAACTACTGCTCGATCTGCCTTCCCGTGTGCGTGTACAACCACAAGGAGTGGGCGCGCGACTTCGAAGGCTTCGAGACCGGGCTCTTCCCGCAGGTCTTGATGCCGGACTCGCCGCCTCCAGTGGACCTGCCGTCCCACGAGCGCCATGCCTACGAGCCGCTGGCCCGCGAGCGTCGGGAGCATCTGCCGTCAGGAGAAGGAGACCATGGCTCACAACACGGCTGACGGTACGAGACCGGGAAGGGCCGGCCTGGGCTGGACCTGGGCGCTGGCGACGCTCGTCGCCATCGGCATGTTCGTCTGGGTAGCCATCCCCGTCGTCCTGATCATGCCGTTCAAGCCCCAGACACCGCTGGGCGTCGCGTTGTCTTTCGAGCTGCGACAGAAGGCGGCCATGGTGACCCTCGTGGGCGCGATCCTCCTCTGCGCCCTCCTCGCGCGGCTGGCCCGAAACGCCACGCGCTGGTGGCAGTGGCCGCCGATCGTGCTGCTCGCGGCCCTGGGCGCCGGGCCCACGTGGTTCGCGCGCCAGAATCACTTCGAATGGATGTTCAATCCGCTGCCCGATCCGAGCTACGCCCCGGCCACGCTCGTGGACTCCGTCGAGGAGCGCGACATGGTCGTGGCCGTGGAGATCGGAGGAGACGCCGTGGCCTGGCCCGTGCGCCAGATGGCGTATCACCACATCGTGGAGGACAAGGTCGGAGGTGTGCCCGTCGTCAGCACCTATTGAACGCTGTGTCACACCGCTCTGGTCTGGGAGCGGACGCTGGACGGGCGAGCGTTGGACTTCCGGCTCTGGGGCATCAACAACCAGAACTTCATCATGCGCGACGAGCAGACGGGCTCGTGGTGGCAGCAGGTGACGGGGGAGGCCATCCAGGGACCGCTGAAGGGACGGCGGCTGGCGCCGGTGGTGCACGACGAGGTCTCGTTCGGCATCTGGAAGTCCGAGCGGCCGGGCGGCCGCGTGCTGCGGGCGGATCCGAAGCGGAAGGACGACTACGAATCCGCGGACTGGGAGCGCGAGATGAAGCGCGTCCGCACGGTCACGCCCGTGACGTCGAGCGACCCCCTGGCCCCGCGCTCGACCATCGTCGGCGTGGCCTTGAACGGCAAGGCCCGCGCCTACCCGTTCCCTCGCCTGCGCGCCCAGACCCCGGTGCTCGACGTTCTGGGCGGCGTTCCCATCGTGCTCGTCGTCGGCGACGACCAGAAGTCGATCCGGGTGTTCGAGAGGACGCTCGACGGACGAACCCTGGAGCTGATGGCCAAGGCCGGCGCCGAGCCGCTGCGCCTCCTGGATGCGGAGACGGGGAGCGAGTGGGACTTCAGCGGGCGCGCGGTCAGCGGCCCCCTCGCCGGACGGAAGCTCACCAAGGTGAAGGCGCTGAAGGAATACTGGTTCGACTGGCGGATCTACCAGCCCGCGACCACGGTCTACGCGCGAGGGGCTTCACTCGCGCGCTGACGCCGTGCGCGCGTCGGATTCGGGCTGGTAGACCACGCCCAGGACCTTCAAGCGCCGCCGCCCGCCCGGCACGTCCCACTCGATGAGGTCATGGGTGCGGTACCCGAGCACGGCCGTTCCGAGGGGGGCCAGCACGGAGATCCGGCCTTCGTCCGCGTTGGCGCGGGAGGGGAAGACCACGGTGAAGAGCAGCTCTTCCCCCGAGTCCAGGTCCACGAGGTGGACGCGCGAGCCCACGGTGACGACGTCCGGCAGGACGTGGGCGGTGTCGACGACGACCGCGCGGTCGAGCTCCTCCTCCAACGCTACCAGCGTCCGGCGGTCCTCCCGCCCGTAGCGGCGGCGCCCTTCCAGCAGGGCGAGCAGGAGCTTCCGGTCGGAGGCCGTGACGTAGATGGCGCCCTTCTCGCGGGTCGGTACGGCGCGAAGCATGGTCATGGAGGCAAAGGTAGGCCAGGCCGGACGGTGAGGACAATCAGAAAAAGCGCGCGACTTCGTTAGGTCCAGCCTCACAATTCAACCGCGCCCCCGCCGTCAGGGCGAGAGCAGCGAGCGCCGGGCGGCGGCGCAGATGGCGGCCACCGCGGGGTGCCGCACCTTCTTCTCCACCGAGATCGCGTAGAAGCGGGCCTTGACCCCCTTGGCCACCCCGACGGGCGCGAGGCCGTAGCGTTTCAGGTCCTGCTGCCGGATCCGCGGCGCGGGATAGGCGCCCGCTCCCTTCTGGCCGAACACGCGCAGGAGCGCGTAGTCCTCGAACTCCCCCACGACGACGGGCCGGATGCCCTGGGTGGCGAACCATTGATCGATGCCGCGGCGGAGGGCGGTGTCGTCGGTGGGGAGGAGGACGGGCGCGCCCTCCAGCGACTTCGGGAAGCCCCGCCGGTACCGGGCGGCCAGGCCGGGCGTGGCCACCCAGGACACCTGGGCTTCGCCGAGCGGATGGTTGTAGGCGCGGACGTTGAGGCTGGGGGTGACGGGCGCGTCGGAGAGAACGACGTCCAGCTCGTGCAGGGCCAGCGCGGCCACCAGGCGCTCGAGGCTGGCCTCGCGGCAGAGGAGGCGTACCCCCTTGGGCAGGCGCAGGGCGGGCTCGATCAGGGCATGCGCGATCTCCTTGGGGAGAACGTCGTCCACCCCGACGACCAGCCGGAGGGGACGATCCGTCGGCCGCTGCTTGACCGCGTCCATCAGCTCCAGGCCGAGGCCGAAGATCTCTTCCGCGTAGCGGAAGACGACGCGCCCCATCTCGGTAGGGACCAGGCTGCGGCCGGAGCGGGCCAGCAGCTTCTCGCCCAGCTGTTCCTCCAGGCGCCGGAGCTGCGCGCTGATGGTGGGAGGGGCCAGGCGCAGCTCCTCGCACGCGCGCGTGATGCTCCCCGTGCGCACGACCTTCCAGAAGTAGAAGAGATGATGGTAGTTGAGCCATTCCATGGACCATGTGTATATGAGGTCCTGACGAAACGTCAAGAGCGTCTTTTCTACTTGTTCTCACCAACCGCCGCGGACTACAAGAGAGGGACAGGAGGGGTCATGAAGATCGAGATTCGCACGCGCGGCTTCCGTCCCACCCCCGCTCTTTCCGCCACGGCGGCGGAAGGGCACGGTCGAACGTGACGGCGAGAGGAGCGGCCTGGAAGACGACGATGCACTCGCAGGCGGTGGAGCTGGACGCTCCGTTCCGGGCGTCGATCGAGCAGCAACTGCTCCGCGTCCTCGCCGGCCTCGGGGCGCGCGTCGGCCACGTCCACGTCCGCCTCTACGGCGAGGCGGGGGGAGAGAGTGTCTGCACCTGCTACGTGCGGGTCGACCTCCTGCCCAGCGGCGGCGTGGCCGTGGGCGAGACGGCGGGGGACCCCGCCACCGCCGTGGCCCGGGCCGTGCACCGCATCGGCCTCGCCGTCCGCCGGCGGCTGGAGCCGGGGCCGGCCGTCCCCGGGTTGGAGACGGCCGTCCTCGTGTCGTGAGTAAGCGCGCTCACAGGGCGTGCATTTTTCCTTTGCACGCGGCGGCGCGTTTCGGATACAAGCACGTCTAGCGGCCGCGTGACGGCCGCGCGTGCTCCGCACTGAACCACCTCCCGGATCGTCCTTCGGAGCGCCCAACTTCGGCCCGCGCCGGCGCACTCGGTCTGACGATCCTCTGCCGGCGGCGAGGGGCGCAGATTTTCTGGTCGTCAGAGCAGTGAAGGAGTGTGAGCCATGAAGCGTCCCTCCACGCTTTTTGCTCTCGCGGGACTCCTTTGGCTCAGCCCTGGACCCGGCACCCGTGTTGCCGGCGCCCAGGCTGCGCCGAAAGAACCCGTCTCCCTGAAGTCGTCCCCCGTACAAGTCGAGACGAAAGCCGACGCCGGAAGCGTCGAGTTCCTCGCCACCGGCTGGCCCAGCGCCTTGAAGATCCACGGCAAAGGCACCGGGCCGGCCGGGACCCTCACCGTCAGCGATCATTGCGTCAGCGGTTTCCTCGCCGTCGATCTGGCCAGCCTGGAGACCGGCATCGGCCTGCGCGACCGCCACCTGAAGGAGGAGTACCTGCAGGTCGACCGCTATCCGGAAGCCCGCTTGACCTTCTCGCACCTCGACGTCCGTGCGGTGCCGGAAGGAGCGACCTTCGGGGCGGTGGCCGTGCCCTTCGAAGGGACACTGCGGCTCCACGGCGTCGAGAAGCCGGTGAGCGGCCAGGCCAAGGTCAGCCGCAACGAGTCGCGCCTCACCGTGAGCGCGCAGTTCTCGATCCGCCTCGGAGACTTCGGCGTCGGCGTGCCGAAGTACATGGGGATCACCGTGGCCGAGAAGGCTTTCCAGCACAGTGGGATCCGAAGCTTGGAATTCACGTGACTTGAAGTCGCGGC
>JADMIO011095997.1_pt1 | contig 36353 bp, 27 predicted proteins | sample 8958161 | NCBI WGS metagenome assembly JADMIO01 (sample SAMN16585339, study PRJNA669376) | soil metagenome | isolation source: Crop rotation soil | place: USA: Cullars Rotation, Alabama | collected 2011
TGGACTTGGGCGCCTCCGCAACAAAGCGGCCCATCCCGCCGCACTCGTCGGCTTCGAAATGCGGCACGCACACGTACGCGAGCTTCTTCGGATCGATCAGCTCGGCGACGGCCTTGCGGACGACGTCGTACGACGGGTGCGTGCCCGTGTGGATCAGCGCGGGACGGTCATCCACGATCAGGAACTGGTTCATGCTGATCATGAACTGGGGATTGAAGGTGCTGATGCGATAGACGTCGGACGCCACTTGATCGATGCGGGTCATGGATCACCTGGTTGTGTCATCAACGAGCCGGCAATCGCTCTCACTGAGAGCGGTTCTGAAATCAGCGATGGAGGGAAACGACCTTCGGCAAACTACTTCGACAGCGCCAGCACCGCGCGCAGCTTGGCGAGCGCCGATTGCTCGATCTGCCGCACGCGCTGCTTCGAGAGCCCGAGCCGTTGCCCCAGCTGTTCGTACGTCGCCGGCGCGGACGATTTGTCTTCCCCGAGGCCGTAATGCGCCAGCAGCACGTCGCGCTCGCGCGTGCCGAGGCTGGCGAGCAGTTGCCGTACTTCTTCGCGCGCGATGAAGTGATCCGTCGCGGTCGCGGGGCGGTGATCGGGGATTTCGGCGAGGGTCGAATCTTCCTCCCCCGCCATCCCCCGCGCCCGGCCCGCGAGCATCATCGGGACGCTTCTCGCGAAACCCTTCATCAGGGCCAGGGTCGCGTACGTGCTGAAGCGATTGCCTTTATGCGTATCAAAGCTTTCGACCGCGCGCATCAGCGTGAGGTTGCCGTCGCTGATCAATTCCATCAGCGAAACACCCGGCCGCATGTGCTTGCGGGCGATATTGACGACCAGCCGCAGGTTCGCACGGACGATCGCGTTTTTCGTCTCGGTCGCGCGGCGCAGAGACGCTTCCAACCCGCCCAGATCACGCGCCCGCGCGAACTGCGGCTCGAGCCGGCGCCGCGCCGCGACGAACTGGTATTTGTGGAAGTTGAATTTCAAGAACAGCGCCCGCTCGCGTGACGGCGTGAGCAGCGGCGTGCGATAAAGCTCGGCCAGGTACGGCGGAAGATCGCGCGGGATGCGGTCGTCTTCGCGCGAGCGCTCGACGCCGATTTCCTCCGCGGACACGATCTCGTCAATGATGTGCTCGGCATCCGGCTGGTGATACAGCGCATCGTCAATGAACTTCACCTTGCGCCGATTCAGCCGCGCGATTCGCTCATCGATCACGATGCGATAAATCGCCGAAGCCGGCCGGCACGCGCGCTTCGCCAACTGCTGGATCGACAACCCCCGCTTGAATCCGCGGACCACCTGCGAGCGTTGGTCCTCGCCGATCTCTGGCGCGGCGTACGGGAAGATCGCTGCGGACGCGTTCTCCGCGTCGTGCTTGCGGATCGTGTGCAAGATCGTCAGCGGCGAGCGGTTCATCCGCCGCCCGACGCGCCGCGCGATCTCGTTCACGCAGCAGCCGCAGTGCGTCGCGAGCCGGCGCGCACGGCGGAAGATTTCCGCGCGTTCGTCGTCGCCCACTTGTGAGAAATTCGTCCCGCGCTCGACCTGTTCTCGATGTCCGCTGAAGAATCGTTCGACGCTGCCGAGCAGGAACCCGACGCGGCGCTTGCCGTCGGCGAAAACGAATCGCCGCGCGGGCAGGCCTTTGCGCCGCCACCGCTGGATTGTTTTGCTGGTGACGTTGAATCGCTCGGTAACGTCCTCGATCGTCAGCACCGGATCGGGTAATGAATCGGTGCGCACGTCCAGCGTCTCACTCACGTGCTCGATGAGCAGGCCGAGATCGTGCTGGAGCGCGACGCCGGTGAGCAGGTCTTTGGCGCGCTGTTTCGGGCGATATCCGGTGACGCGGAAAATGACGAACTCAAGCGGGTAGGCCTTGTTTGGCTCGATCGCGTGCAGAAGCTCTTCGGCCGAGGTCAGTTGGACCGATCGCGTATCGTGCGGCGTGAAATTCATCTGCCGCGCCAGAGCCGCGATACTATCGATGCGGAAGGAAGCCATAGGCGAGAGCCGCGATTATCCCACTCCGGGCATTATCGGTCAACAACGATACGAAACGGGAGTGCGATCCGTTCGCTGGAACTGCTTCAATCCCTTTCCTTTGGCTAAGATAAGGATAGCGAGAGGATTTCAACATGATCAAAGACGTGTACCTGGCTGGGGCTTCGCGGACGCCGATTGGCACGTTTGGCGGGGCATTTGCCGAGATGCCGGCGCCGGCGCTGGGCAGCGCCGCGATCCGCGCGGCGCTGGAGCGCGCGGGCGTGTCCGCGGATGACGTCGACGAGGTGATCTTTGGCAACGTGGTTAGCGCGGGGCTTGGGCAGAACGTAGCGCGGCAGGCGTCGATCGGCGCGGGGATCGGCGTGAACGTCGGCGCCACGAGCGTCAACAAGGTGTGCGGATCCGGGCTCAAAGCGGTGATGCTCGCGGCGCAGGCGATTCAATGTGGCGATGCGTCGGTTGTCGTCGCGGGCGGGACGGAGAACATGTCGCGCACGCCGTATCTACTGGAGAAGGCGCGCAGCGGATATCGCATGGGCAACGGCGAGATCGTCGACTCGCTGATTCGCGACGGCTTGTGGGATGTGTACAACAACCTGCACATGGGGACGTGCGGCGATCGCTGCGCGGAGAAATACAAGTTCACCCGACAGCAGCAGGATGATTTCGCCGTCGCCAGCTTCACGCGCGCGGCCGCGGCGCAAACGTCGGGCGCGTTCGACGATGAAATCGTCGCGGTGGATGCGCCGGCGGGGAAGACGACGGTGCGCGTGACGTCGGACGAGAACATCAAGAAATTCAACGAGCAGAAGCTGCGTCAGCTCCGCCCCGCCTTCGGCGAAGGCGGCACGGTGACCGCGGGCAACGCGTCGAGCATCAACGACGGCGCCGCGGCCGTTGTCGTAATGTCGGGCGATCGATGCAAGGCGCTGGGCGTCAAACCGCAAGCCCGAATCCTCGGCTACGCCACCGCGGCGCGCGAGCCGGAATGGTTTTCGATCGCCCCCATCGGCGCGATTCAGCGACTGCTCGACGCGCTCTCGCTCAAAGTCTCCAACGTCGATCTCTTCGAAATCAACGAAGCGTTCGCTGTCGTCCCCATGGCCGCGATGTACGACCTCAAGATCCCGCACGACCGCGTGAACATCCACGGCGGCGCGGTGGCGCTCGGCCACCCGATCGGCGCCAGCGGCGCCCGCACGCTCGTCACGCTGATCCATGCGATGCGGAAGCGCGGCGCGCGGATCGGGATCGATTCGCTTTGCATCGGTGGCGGCGAGGCGGTGGCGATGGCGGTAGAGTTGGTGTGATCCTTCGCCTTTACGGCGCGGGCGGCGCGGGCACCGGATCGAAGAACATACCAAGGACCAACGGAGCCTGTTTGTCCTTCATGTTCGATACGCGCACGCTCACGTGCCCCTGCAAGATCCACCGAACGTATCGCCCGTCGCCCGTCAGCGCGATCTCGCGTGACGCCAGCGGCTGGCCGACGACGTCGAGCACTTCCACTTTCGCTTCAAAATTCAATCTGTTTTGGTCCATCAGATACAGCGAGAACTGATGCGGCCGGCCGTCGGTGAAGTTGAGATCGAAGGTCATTGTCGGCGCCGTCGCCGCCGCGTACCACGCCCCGGCGGTGCGCGCGGCGGCTTCGTCCGGTTGCTGCGGGGCGCGCTCGTCTGCTGCGTCGGGCTTCCCCCAGGTGTAGTGCGTCCCAAGGATGCCCAGCGCGACGTACGCGGGCGGCTTGTTTGCGCCGCCGGCGATGCTGAAACCGTCGCGGCCATAGACACCTTTCCAGTTGCCGAGCGTTTTCGCGTCGTCTTCCAGCGGAGTGCAAGCGATGCGCATCGGCGGGATCGGCGGCGTGATCGTCACCGGGAACAGGTTCGCGGCCGGCACCGGTTTCTTCGGTTCTATCGCGCTCGACCAGGACAACGTCACGCTCGCGTCGCTGCCGGCGGCGCTCGTCGTCGTCGCGTCAAGTTGAATTGGATACGCGCGACGCAGAAGCTTCATCGGCGGCGCCGTCTTTTCGCGCGTCCCGGCTTCGGTCGATCCGTCGTAGGTCATGCAACGCTTGTCGAGCCAAAGTTGCGTCGCCGCCGATTTCGCGGATGTGGTGAACGTGTAAGCGAAGCCGTCGTCGTCGACGTCCACGCCGTCGACGACGAACTTGTCGATGTAGACCCATGCGTCGCTGGCCTTCGGATTGCGCGGACGATGCAGCGCGCCGACGGCCTCGACGGTGATCGTGTGATCGCCCGCGGGGAGATCGGATTTGGAGAAGTACGTGACGTTCGCCGCGCCCGCGGAGTCGTAGCAGTCGAAGTTTTCGAGCACCTTCGCGCCGTCGAGGTAGACGTTCACGTAGCCGCAGTCGGTTGACTTGGCGCCGACGACGGCGATGGACGTCCCGTGGAATTTGAACTCGCAGGTGGCGCCGTTGGTGTGCGCCCGGCGCTGCCCACCGTGATACGCCGCGGGGCTTGGGAACGAAGGCCAGATGCCGTTGTACTTCGGCCCGAATGTCGGGCAGACCGTGCCGCGCCAGCGCACCGTCGCGCCGGCCTTTACCGCGGCCGCGTCGGGCGTTTGAACGCGCACGTCGCGCGCGATGTCGGGAGCCGCTGCGTCGATCGTTTCCAGCGTCAACCCCTGCCCGCGGTCGTCGGCGGATTTCTCTTTCACCGTGATCGCGCCGGATTGGCGTTGCCAGTCGTTCCAGCCGGTCACCTTGTAGATGCGACTGTCGCTTTCCCAATTGCCGGAGAAGAGCACGTCGCCGTTCGGCAGCGTGTACACGTCGCTGTGGCAGAATTCCCCGCCGCAGCGGTACATGAACTGCGGTGCGGCTTTCAGATCGATGTGATCCATGATCCCACCGACGAACAGGCCGTCGGCGTCCCACACGTACGTGTGCGCCACGTCATCATCGAACCACCCGCCGTTTACGTCGATCGCAATCAGGCAACCGTGCGCCACGCCCGCGAGGCCGCGCAGGCCCCAGTAAACCAGGCCAGGTTCGGTGAACATGAATCGCTGCGAGATTGACAAAGGCGCGGGTCCGCGCTCGCCGGCCGCCCACGTGAGCTTGCCCTTCGCGTCCCACTGCTGCACGAAGGTATCGATCGACGTGCACCAATCGTGCGTCACGGGATTCAGCGCCGCGTAGAGTCGCCCGCTGACCGTGTCATGAAAGAGAAATGCGCCCCAACGTCCGTCGCCGCCGGGGGCGAATCGCGGTGGGCAAGCGCCCCACACTTCGCCCTCGGGGAGATTGCCGTAAACGGGAGCGCCGGCGGCGTTCCAGGAAACGACGGGAAAACGCCGCGCCTGTAAGCGCATGGAATCGATGAAGAAGTAATCGAGGTTCGCGTCGACGTGCGTCACGTAATACGCGTTCGGAAGCTTGCCTTCGAACTTCGTCTTCTCGTCGTCCTGCATAAGCCCGTCGCCATTGACATCGTTCCACTGGTAATCGCCCGCGATCGCGGTGGCGGGGATCAGCCGGCCGGCCTTTTCGTCGATGCGCCAGATGGATGGCAACGACTCCATCGCGAGATATTTGATTCCCGCGTGCTCGTGGACGCGGAACATCCCCGACTCGTTTCCACTGTCGTGCATCAGCGGGTTGATCGCGGAGGCGAATCGGTAGCACGAGTGCACTCGCCAACTGTGGCGCTCGTAATCGACCAGGATGCGCATGATCCAGCGCTCGTCGTTTTTCACCGACGCGGTGGAGCAGACCCACATCGCCTCGGGCGTACCCGGCTCGAACGCGGCCTGCGGCGCCCAGCGTTGTCCGCCGTACCACTCGTGGATCAGCTTCCCCTCGCCGTCCAGATGCGCCACGCGCCGCGGGGCGGAGTAGGGTTCGGCGACGAAGAACCCTCCGTGGCCGTCCGCGGTCACGTCGGCGACGCCGGCGAAATTCGTGGGCTCGTAGAGTCCATCCTGCCGCCCTCCCGCGGCGCCGTAGGTGCGGAGGATTTTGCCGTCGGCGGAGACGATGCGGAGGATCTGCTGCTTCGCGTCGCCGCCGACCTGCACGATCAGCTCGTTCGTCGAATGATCGATGTCGATCCGCCCCGGCTGCGTTAGACCTTTTGCAACGGTGACGGGATCATGCGCTGCGCGCGTAAGGCGAACGATCGAATCCGCGGTGGTGGCGTACACGACGCCGTCGTTGCCGACCGCGACGCCCTGTACGCCAGGGACGCTGGCGGTGTCGAGCAGCTCGCCCGTCTTCGGATCGAACCAGCGGATCTTCTGCTGCCCGATGTACGCGACGACGAGCACGCCGTCGTGAACGTCCATGTCGGCAGCGCCGCCGCGAAAGATCGTTTCGATGGGCCCCGGATCGTCGCCGTCGGCTTTCACCGCGATCGTGCGGCCGGCGGCGGCGCCGGTGGCGGCGTCGCTCACGAAGATCCGCTGCGGGACCGTGTGCCCCAGCAGGTAGATCTCCCCGCGATCCACCGCGATGCTGCGCGCGCCTTCCCACGCGACGCCCTGCTTCTTGTCGTCCATCGGCAGCTTCTGATCCCAGATACGCTTCGCGTCAGCGCCGCCGTCGCCGCTCAACTTCAGCATGCAGGTTTCGATGTTTTCTGTCTGAAGCGCCGAGATGTAGGTGCCGGTTTCATCGATCGCCACCGTGTACGGCGCGTTGTGCGTGCCGGGGCCACCGCTGCTCGACATGTCAATGCCGATCGGATAGTTGTCGCCGACCTTCAGCAGATACTGCGACGACAACCCCGACGGCGTCTGCAACAGCTTCCATCCGTAAGCGCCGGGCGCGACGCCTTTCCCCGTGCGATCGAGCCCGTCCCAGATCAGCGTGTGCTCGCCCGCGGATTGGGACGCGGCGTGAAGAAGCTCGCGCACGATCGCGCCGGACGAGTCGTAGACGTTGACCGACACGTTTCCGGCGCGATCAAGCTTGTAGGTAATCGGATACGTATCCGCGCGCGCAGCCGCGACCGCAATCGCGCCGCTCAGGAGGACCAGAACCGTTTTGAGCGACGCGAGATTGCGTTGGACGCGCATAAGATTTCGTCAATTCTTCCGGTGTGTCCGGATGTAATCCGCGACGTTGGCGATCGTGTCGATCCACAAACCGTTCTTCGGATTCGTCGCGTATTCACACACCCGCTTGAGCGTGTCGCCGGTGATCCGCTGCCGCTCGGCGACCTCGACGTCGTGTAGGGCCAGCGCGAGATACGAGTTTTGCTCGACGGCTTCGTTGAACCACTTCTTCAATTGCTCGAACGACTGATCGTCGCCGTCGATGCCGGTGAGCTGCGCGAGATCACAGCGGATCGGATCGTTCGTCGCCTCGTTCCTGAACCCGCGCCCCGCGAGGAAATGCTTGGCGACCAGCGGCACGTAGCTGCGCGTCGCCTCGCCGCGGCCCACGAACTTTTCGCCGCACGGGTAGGCGAAGCTCTTGGCGCGAACGCCGAGCAGGCGATCGATGTTCGCATTCGCGTCGACCAGCTCGGCGTCCATTTTCTCGAGGGTGTATTCCTCGAGCATGTTCACCTTGTTCCACGGAAAGTTGCACGTGCACGGATGGTTGACCGTGTGATTCCCCATCTCGTGCCCGCGCGCCGTCGCGGCGCGCCACAGATCGTGCCGCTGCTCGATCCCGCGGGCGATAACGTAGAACGTTCCTCGGACGTTGAACGAATCGAGAATCGGCACGCCGTGCTCGACCTGCGACGGCCGTGCATCGTCGAACGAAAGGCTCACCGCGCCGCGCTTGCCGTCGGGCCACTGAAAAGTCGCACTCATCGCAAGAATTCTCCGTGCGGGGCGCGCGTGGTTTTCACGGTCGTTATTCGACCGTCGCGACGCCCCACTGCGACGGCTCGACCTTGCTTTCGTTCGGTACGTCGTTCGTCACGCCCGCGCTGAAGCCGTTGTTCGTCCAGTAGCTCCGCACCGCGGTCGCGGTGCCGGTGGCGTTGCCGTAGAGGTAACCGAAATCAATCTTCACCTGCTCATTGGCTTTCGGCGTCCAGCCGATGAGCGACAGCGGAATCGTCACGGTTGCCTGGAACGTGCCCGCCTGCTTCGCGTACGTGAGACCGATCTTGTCGGACACCACTTCGATCGCCTCGAAGGATTCCTTGTTGCCGGGCGATTTCAGGACGATCGGCTCGCCTTTGAAATCCTTCACCCGCGGACGATACAACACCGCGGCGGTTTTGTCTTTCTGACGCGTGACGACCAGGCGCACGTCGCCCTGAACCGGATCTTTGCGCTTCGGATCGGCAGACGGATCCGCGGCAATCTGAATATCCAGCGCGTTGCCGCCCTTGAAGATGATGTTCGGATCGGGGATCTCGTTGGTCATCTCGGCGGGCGATTTCACGTCGTAGCGGACGTAGAGGTTTTTATCGTCGTACGACGTGCGGACGCTGAAAGCCCGCTGCCCGTCGAGGATCTTCGACACCGGCTTGGCGCCGTCGAGCGACTGCAACCCGCCGCGGACGATGACCAGCTTCTGGCCCTTGGCCAGCTCCGCCTGATACTTCTCGCGCGCGTCCGCGGCCTTCTTCGCGGCCTCTTCGGAGTGAACATATTCACCACCGGGGAGGCGCTTCACGGTGTCGAGGCCGAGAATCTCGGTGACGCGGCCGTCGGCGGCGCCGCCGAGGAAAAAGATTCGACCGTTCATGCCGTCGGGTTTCACCAGGCACCCGATGATCGTTTCCGAGCACAGCACGTCCGGCCCGAGCACGCCGCCCAGGCGCCCGTCGCGGAAACCTTGTGCGACGTAGATGCCGTCGGTCGTCGTGAGGTTGAACACGCCGAAGTACGACGTGGCCGCGGTGAATTCACCGGCGACGCCGTTGGCGATTGTCAGGCCGTTCATGTTGCCCGGCTTGATCGGCGCGAGGTTGATGGCCGTGTGCCACTCGACACATCCGCGATACGCCCACTTGTACTTCTTGTTGGTCGCCGGGCCGTCCCAGCGGACGAAATCGGAGCCCTCAAGCCCGATCTGGCGGGCCTCCAACTCCACCGGATCGGTTACGTTGGCGTACAGCTCCCCGACGGCCTTGTTGTACTCCACGTCGCTGGTGCTGATCTCGTTCGCCTGAATCGTCTGATCGTTGTTTGCGTCCTTCCAGTAGTAGCGGCCGTCCGGATATTTCTTCTCGTCCTCCAAGACAGGGTGCTGGATGCCCGCGGCGTAAAGGCCGGTGCGGCGGATCGGGAAGGCCGCGGCGAACGGCTTGAAGATGTCACCGTCACGCATCGACCAGACGGTCTGCTGGTTCGAGTTGCCGCCGGCGAACTGCCGGCCGTCCTTCATGCTGATGACGCGCAGCGCCCCGCCGTAGCCGTTGGGATCGACGGCGCGGGCCATATTCGGTTCGGTCTGTCGCCAGATCGTGCTGTAAGGCGCGCACGTGTTGTTCTTCCAATCCACTTTCCAGATGACGTTGTGGCAGAAGATCTCGTCGGGATGGTGCGGATCCATGAACGCCCAGCCGAAGTATCCGCTGCCGCCGAAGAACTCGTTCACGAGATCGCCGGTTTTCACGTCCCACTCGCTGATGCGCTTGGGCGAGTCCGTCGTCTCGGCAACCCACAGGTGTCCGTTCTTGTCGATCGCGATGCCGCCGGGCTCGTAGATGCCCGTCTTGTCGTATAGACCGACCGCGGGGCGGCCGCCGTCTTTACCGATGCTGCGGAGATATTTGCCGCTGGCATCGAAGACGGAAATGTTCTGAAGCTTGCCGCTGTTGGCGACGTAAATCGTGCCGTCCGGGCCGACGGCCATTCCGTTGAGACGCCCGGCTTCGGGGTCGCCAACCTTCTTCGAGAGATCGATGTGATCCGAAATCAACGGCGACGTCTTGCCATCTTTCAGCGCGAGAATCTTCCCTTCGCTGATCACCGCGACCGACCCATCCGGCCGCGCCGCGAGCGCGCCGGGCGTCGGCACCGTCCACGTGTCTTTCAATTCACCGCTGGTCGCGTCGTACACGCACACCACGTTGCGCCGCGGCCACGAGACGTAGATCTTGCCGTCGGCATACGCGACGTTGCTCGCAATGTTATCGTCGGCTTTCCCACCCGTCGGCGCTTCGACCGCCATCTTGCCGTTGCCGAACGCCAGCGGTCGATCGTCCTTCGCGTCGAACACTTTCACCGAGTTCGCCGAGTCGTACCCAGAATCGCCCGTGACGAACAATCGCTTGCCGTCGGTGGCGATGTCGGTGGCGTTGTGACGCGAGCTCCAGACCTTCTTGCCGTTCAAATCCGTCTTGATCGTGCCGTACCCCGCCTCGGCTATGCTCCACGCCAGGATGATCCCGTCGTCCAGCGCCACCGCGCACGTCGGGTTGCCGTGATCGGCGCCCCAGCTTCCGGTGCCCTCGTCGTTGTGATACGGCGGTTGGCCGGAGTTGTGCGCGCTGAAGAGGAACTTGGTCGTGATCGGCTGGTGATACAAACCCTTCCACGTGTACTTGCCGGGAGCGAGCGGCTTGCCGGAATAATCGAGTCCGTCCCACCGCTCGACATTATGCCCCGCCTCGCGCGCGCCCGCGGCGATCAGCGTGCGGACGATCGTGTTCTGGTCGTCGAAGAACTGGATCGTCACCTCGCTCTTTTCGGGAAGATCAAAATCGTACGTGAGCGGCAGCGGCTTCTCCGGCGGAAGACCTTCCTCGACCATGTCCTTCGGAAGATTCCCCTTCTCCGCGAAGATGAACTTGCCCCAGCAGCCGGCTTCCTGGAACGGGAAACCCGCACGGTGCATCACGTCATATGCCCAGGCGCCGCCGCCGGCGGTTGCCAGGCCCTGCGAATCGCTCCAGTTGAACTGCACGAGACCCGCGGTGAGATCGCCGGCCTTGAACGGGCGCTTGCACTTCAGCGTCGTCCACGGAATACGATATTCGAACGTATATCCGCGGCCGTCTTCCGCTTTGATGAAAGCCCCCTGGAACTTGTCCGCGGGGATCATGCCGCCCTTGTCCCACTCGGGGTGCAGCGCGTCGTAGCCGTAGCGCTGGAAACACACCAGCGCCGGCTCTTTGCGATCGGTGTAGTAATAGAGGTACATGTCCATCACGCCCGGGACGGCACCGTCCTGCTGGCTCACCTTCAGCGGAAATCCGAGATCGGGATCGGTGCACAGATAGAGCTGACAGACGTCCGCGTCCCACCCGCGCGCCCCTTCGATCTTCGGATCGTGGCGATTCATCATCGGCGTCGGATCGCGCACGATGCCGCTGACGTACATCGCATCGGCGTCGTACATCATCGCGTAATGCGCCCCCTGCATCTCCGCAGTGGCGAGCGTGACGTAGATGAAGATCTGGCCGGAGAGATCCCAGTCATCGAGCTTGCCATCGATCGTCACCTTGCCCGGCGTCGGCACGAGGAACATCCGCTGATGCCGCCCGCGGCCGTTTTCGTTTTCGTCGGCGCGCGCCGTCGGCGAGAGGACGGCGGATGAGACGATGGCGGCCAGCAAACAGACGGCAAGACCGAAACGCGTACGAGGGTGATTCATAAATTTTGCTCCCGAGCGCCAGAGGGCTCGTTGATGCGGTGGGAAGAAATTCCCCGCCAGGATGTTCTATCGCGCAGACTATATTTGCGTTGAACGCGGAACTATAGTGTGACCCGTGGCGGGCCGCAACGGCAAACGCGACGACGGAAACAGCGGCGCGTTCGTCCGTCACGGCCGCATCGCCGATCACCTCCGCGGGCAAATTGTGCGCGGCCGGATTTCTCCCGGTGATCGGCTTCCAACTCAATTGGAATTACAGCGGCGCTTCGGCACGACCCCCGTCACCGTTCAGCGCGCTTTCGACTGCCTGAGCGCCGAAGGCTTCATCGGCGCCAAATCCAACCAGGGGAGCTTCGTCGCGCCGCATCCGCCGCACCTGTGGCATTACGCGATGCTCTTCGACGACGCGCCGCGCCTGCCAGACAAGGCGATGTGGTCGCGATTCCACGAGGCGCTGGTGCAGGTCGCGCGCAACGTCAACGGACTCGGGCCTCGCCAGATTCAGACGTACTTCGAAATCAACGGCCACGCCGACAGCGACGACTACGCGCGGCTCATCGACGACATGGACACCGGCCGCATCGCCGGATTGATCTTCCCCTTCGCCCCGCACGAACTGTTGAAGCTTCCGCCGATGGCGCGGCGCGGCGTGCCGCGCGTCGCCCGCAACTTCCACGACGGCTACCTCCCGCTGGTGGGCCCCGGAGCCGGCTTCCTCGACACCGCCCTCGCCTGGCTGAAGTCCCAGGGCCGCCGCCGGGTCGCGGTCGTTACGCTTCCGCAAATCAACAGCGCGTCGATCCTGGAAGCCATCGCCCGCTCGGGTTTGTCGAGTGCCCCATTCTGGACGCACGCCGTCGAGCCGCACCATACCGGCTGGGTGCTGCACGCCGTGCACGCGATCCTGCACTCGTCGAGCGGCCGCCGAATGCCCGACGCGCTGATCGTCACCGACGACCACCTCGTCGAAGCCGTCGCCGACGCGTTGGTAAAACTCCGCGTGCGCGTCCCGCGAGACATCCTCGTTGTCGGCCACTGGAACTTTCCGCTGCGCTACACGCGGCCCGACGTCCCCGTGCGATTGCTCGGCGTTGACAACACGGATCTACTTAGACGATGGATCGCGACGATCGACGCCCAGCGCCGAAAGACACGCGTCCCGCCCCGCACGGAGATTGGCTACGTTTGGCAGGAAGATCCGATGTGCGCAGCGCAATCGGTGCAAGATCTCCCCGCGCCCCACGTCGCGTGAGATGCGTCGCCCCTACACCAACCGCACCGCCACTCCGCGCTCGTCGAGATACTGCTTCACTTGCCCCACCGTGTAATGTCCGAAGTGAAAGATGCTCGCGGCCAGCGCTGCGTCCGCGTGGCCGTCGCTGAGGACGCGATACATGTGCTCGGGCGATCCCGCGCCTCCGCTGGCCACCACCGGGATCTTCACCGCGTCGCTCACCGCCGCCGTCATCTCCAGGTCATACCCCGCGGTCGTGCCGTCGGCGTTCATTACGTTCAGCACGATCTCGCCCGCGCCCAGTTCCTCGGCGCGCTTCACCCACTCCATCACCTTGATGCCTGTGTTGACGCGGCCGCCGTTGACGAACACGTCCCAAGACTCCACGCCATCCTTCACGACGCGATTCGCATCCAACCCCAGCACCGTCGCGCACCGCCCGAACTTCCTCGCGACCTGCGCGAGCAGTTCCGGCGTCTTCACCGCCGCGGAGTTGATGCTCACCTTTTCCGCGCCCGCCTGAATCAACCGCGTCGCGTCGTCCAGCGTTCGCACGCCGCCGCCCACCGTCAGCGGCATGAAGCACTGCTCGACGACTTTCGAAACGAGATCCGCCATGATGGCGCGTCCCTCGTGCGACGCCGTGATGTCGTAAAACACGAGTTCGTCCGCCCCTTGATCCTGATACCGCTTCGCCTGTTCGACGGGGTCACCCGCGTCCACGTGATCAAAAAACTTCACGCCTTTGACCACGCGTCCGCGGTCCACGTCGAGGCAGGGGATGATGCGTTTGGTAAGCATGATGCCTTCGCGAGCCGATTCTAAGCCCCGCGAACTCCCGCTGCCACACCGCCGCGATCAACTCGCAAGACCCGCAGTGGGAGCCGACGAAATCGCTCGCGGTCGCGTCTCCCGTGCGTGAGGATTATTAAGTTGAAGTGACAATCGGTGGCACTTGCGGTGGCATGTACGGCCCGGCGGGGTCTTCTCGTTGCAACTCCAGCAACAGCAGCGGCACCAGCGGCGCCACCCAGCACATGTACTGGCGGAACAGCACCGAATTGAAATCGAGGAACACCATCAGCGCGATCACCGACCCGGCGATCATCGGAATCGGTCGCCGCGCGTGGGCCGCGTAAAGCAGGATCAACAGGTACGCCATCATCACTCGCCCCAGTGGTCCCTCGATCCACAACACCTGGTCCACCGATTCGACCGCGAAGTGCCCGTCGGGCACGCGCGTCGCCGAAAACAGGATCGACCTTACGAACGCCTCGAAATCCCACACGAGGAAGGGCACGGCGACCAGCAACGGCACGCTCGCGATCACGAGCGCGGCGATCACCGCGCGGCGAACGTCGCGACGTTCCTGCCAGACCCAAATCAGATAAAGCGGCACGAGGATGATCGCGACGTGCTTGAAGGCCAGCGACACGCTGAGCAGCAGCAACGACATCCACATCCTCGACTTCAGCAGCAGCAGCGACGCCACAAGGAAAAACAGCGGAACGAAGTCGATGTGCGCGATGTGTAGCACGTGCAGCGTCCACCGGTTGAACAGCCAGAACAGAAACGCCATCGCCGCGAGCAGTGGCCACCCGCGCCGCCAGAGTGCCCCGGAGATTAAGAGGCCGATTGCGATGTAGAAGACGAAGAAGACGACGCGCCAAAGGTACAGCCAGTCCGTGAACCACGGGAGCACGACCTGTGTCGGCGCCGCGAAGTAGTAGAACAGCGGGAAGTACGTGGGGTACTTCGCATTGTTGCGCATGTCGCCGGAGAGGATGCGCGCATACGGGTTCTCGCCATGGCGGATGCGCCACGCGTCGAACCAGAGGTAGTCGATGTCCTCACTCCACCCCGGCCACTCCATGTCCCACGTGGGCCGGGTGAACTGCATGTGCGCCGCGCAAAAGACGGCGAACAGGATGAGCGTGATGACGAGGGCGTTGGTCCGGCGGCGCGAGTTCACGTGCGAGGCAGTATCGCCGGAGCGTTCTCGAAGCAGAAGGCCCACGGAGGTCCCGACAGCAAATGCGGAGAGACTGCCGCGTGGCCTCTTGTCGCGCCGAACTCGAAGGAGTCCAATGCTGGAGCGTGCGGAAATTCGCAACGAACAACGTGATCGACCTGTTTCGACAACGATACGACCTGCGACTTAACTTCTGTCTTTGCAAGCGAATCGAATCACGAATCAGAACGGAGGCCGCTGATGCCCTCGAACTACACCATCGCCAAGATGCTCCAGCGGATCGCGTACTACCGAGAAATCTGCGGGAATCCTCCGGGACAGTTTCCGGGCGCGATGATGGAGGTGCAATCGCTCGCCGGCGTACGGCTTGACGAACTGTACAAGACGGACTGGCCGTCCGCGCAGCGGTATGTGAATGAAGCCGACCAGGAGGTGATGCAAGCGATCGAGCAAATTATCCGCGGCGAAACCCCGGCAGCATTGGCGGAGGACAAGGTGCCCTTGAGCATCCTGGAACTGACTGACATCAAGGGCATCGGCGCCAAGACGGCCAAGCGCGCGTACGACGAATTGGGCGTGAAGAACCTGAAGGACCTCCAGGCGGCCGTAGAGAATGGCCGGCTGGCCAAGGTAAAGGGTTTTGGTCCCAAGATGATCGAAAAGATCCAGCAACATCTCGCCGCCTCATCAGCGACGAAGTCCGGGGCAAAGTCGAAGAGACGATGAAAAGGTGACATCCAGGAGTTTGCGCGCAGGCACATTAGGTCACAGCCCACGCCTTCCCTCCCCGCCGCCGTCGGTATAATCGCGCCATGCCTGAAAGCTCTCGGCGGCGAAACGTCATCATTGCGATCATTATTCTGTTGCTCCTGCTGTTGCTGGTGGGGACCTGCTACAAGCGCAGGACACCTCCGGTCGCTTCAAGCAACTCCGCAGGCAATCGGGCTGCGTCCGATGCGGCCGGTGGTGCGGCGACCGCGCCTTCTGCGACGACGCGGCCCGCGGAGAAGCTCACTGCGGCGACTTTGACTGCGCCGCAGCAGGTTGCGGCTGGCGTGCAATTCGACGTCGGCTGGACGGGTCCGGACAACCTCGGCGACTTCGTGACCGTCGTGAAAAGCGCAGCGACCGCTCAGGAGAACGGGCATTACCAGGAGACGCAGCACGGCGCATCGCTCAAACTCACCGCGCCCATCGAGCCCGGCTTGTATGAGCTGCGATATGTCACGGGAACAACACGCACCATTCTCGCACGCGCCCTGATCGAAGTGATGCCCGTGAGCGCAACGCTTGCGGCGGACGAAACGGTGATACTGGGTCGGAAATTCTCAGTCGCATGGACGGGACCCAACAACGCCGGCGACTACGTCACGATCGTTGCCAAGGACGCAGCGGATGCCGCGCACGGCGATTACGCAAACACCGACAAGGGGTCACCAATAACGCTGACCGCCCCCGCCACCGCCGGCGATGCCGAGCTGCGCTACGTCGCGGCGCAGGGCAAGAAGGTTCTGGCGCGCCGCTCGATCCGGGTGGTCATGCCGGAGACAAGCATCACCGGGCCGGAGAGTGCGATCGCGGGATCGACGATTCAGGTGAAGTGGGTGGGGCCTGACAACAAGGGCGACTACGTCACCGTCGTGGCGAAGGAAATCCCTGATGGGCAGTACGGAAATTACACGGAGACGTCGAAGGGCTCGACGCTCGAATTGCTGATGCCGATCATGTCTGGCGATGCGGAGCTGCGCTACATGACCGGCCAGGGAAACAAGGTGCTGGCGCGGCGGGCGATCAAGGTGACCGCCGCCGAGGTGAAGCTCTCGGCAGAGAAAGAGTGCAAAGCCGGCGCGGAAGTGAACATCACCTGGACCGGCCCGAACTACGCGGGCGACTATGTCACCATCGTGAAAAAGGACACCCCCGACGGCCAGTACGGCGCCTACACACTGACCAGCAAGGCGTCGCCGCTCGCCGTTGCCGCGCCCAAGGAGCCAGGCGATGCCGAAATTCGCTACATGACGGGTCAAGGGAACAAGGTGCTGGCGCGCATTCCCCTTCGGGTGACTCCGGCACAATGATGCACGGTCACGAATCGGGGGAGCGGAAATCCGAAACGAACAACGCGAACTATTTCGAGAATTTAAGATGGTGCCGAGAAACTGGCCGCTCTTGCTGATTTGCATTCTCGGCGCGTCGCGCGCTCATTCCGAATTGCGGGCGGAGGACAACGTGCCGATCGACATCGCCAGCCGTCGCGAATTGTTTGTCGATGAATATCTCATCGAGAAGCGCGACGGCGTCGAGCTGAAATTACATTCGCCGACGCCCGGCCCGATCGTCCTCGTTAGCGATGCGCCTTGGGAAGGAAGCGGCTGCGGATTTGAGACGGTCTTTCGCGACGGCGACATCATTCGGATGTACTACATCGCCGCCGACTTGACGAATGCGGACGGGACGAAGATGGGCTCGCATCCGATTTATGCCTGCTACGCTGAGAGTCGCGACGGCGTTCATTGGGTCAAGCCGGAACTGGGATTGTTCGAATTCAACGGGTCCAAGCAGAACAACATCATCTGGTCGGGGCCGGGTCTCGACAATTTCACGCCCTTCAAAGATCCGAACCCGGCTTGCCGGACGGACGAACGTTATAAAGCGGTGGCTCTTGGTAGTGGTGGTCTTTTGGCGTTCCGGTCAGCGGACGGCATCCGCTGGTCGCCGCTTGCCGATGCGCCGATCATCACCAAAGGGTCCTTCGACACGCAGAACAATGCGTTCTGGGATCCTGTGCGGAAACAATATTGGTGCTACATTCGCGCCTTCCACAACGGCGTCCGCGATATTCGCGTCTCCACGTCGGATGACTTTCGCACGTGGACCGAACCCCAACCTTTGGAATATCCCGGTTCGCCCGACGAGGCGCTGTATACGAACCAGGTTCGGCCATACGAACGCGCTCCCCAGATTTTCGTAGGCTTTCCGACGCGTTACGTCGAGCGGGTATTCTCAGCGCCGGCGATGCAGGCTTTGCCGGACCCCGAGCACCGAAAACGCCGGATGAATATTAGTCCCCGTTATGGAACCGCCCTGACCGACGGGCTGTTCATGACGAGCCGCGACGGGCGAACATTCCATCGCTGGGATGAAGCGTTCATTCGTCCCGGCCCCGAGCGTAAGAACAACTGGTTGTATGGCGATGGTTATCAGTGCATGGGATTGCTGGAAACGCCCGCAGAAGATCCCACCGCCCCGCCGCTGTTGGCGTTTTATGTCGGCGAGGATCTCTGGAAAGGCCCGAGGCGGTTGCGCCAGTACACGATTCGCATCGACGGATTCGTCTCGCTACATGCCCGGCAGAAGCCCGGCGAGTTCGTGACCCGGTCGGTCCTCTTTCAAGGCAAACAGTTGTCGCTGAACTTTGCCACTTCCGCCGCCGGCTCGATTCGCGTCGAGTTGCAAAGCGGCGATGGAAAACCCATTCCCGGCTTCTCCCTGGCCGACTGCGATGAACTTTTCGGCGACACGCTGGACCGGACCGTCACGTGGAAGGGGAACACCGACGTGAGCGCTCTCGCCGGCAAGCCAATCCGCCTCCGCGCGGTCCTCACCGACGCCGACATCTATTCGCTGCAATTCAGCGCAACTAAAGGGGACACCACAGCCACTACCCGTTCGAGCCCCTGATTGTGCTGCAAGAATGTTGAGCGGCGGGCGCCGATAAGGGGACGCAAGCCGCGGTGGATCGCACGATGCGGTGACGCGGCACATACGTCGACGTCTCACAAAATCCATCGCCAATTAATTGCTTGACCGACAACCGGACGTCGCTACGCTTCCGTCCGTTACGGGCGTGGGAATGGGCATCGGGTTCGGGTTGTTCGTCCGTCGCCATTCCGTTTCTCGGATCCCTCGTGTTGTAAACGCAACGCACCGGCTTACCGTGCGGCATTGGCGTGCTTCGCCCGCGAAATTCTCGCCTCGGCGCTGCGGGCTGATCGATCTCTCGGACCGAAATCTCATTCGAAACGAAAGGAAGAACCCATGCGTTCGTTCACCTGTTTTGCCGCGTTACTGGTAATGACGGCCGCAGCGGGGCAGACGTATGCGGCGATCCCCCTTCCGGAGGTGCTGTATTACAAGTTCAATGAGGGGTCGGGAAGCGTGACCGCGAACGATGCTTCGCCTGGCGCCGGTTCAAACCCCGCGACCGTGATCGGCGAGACCCTCAACGCGACGGGCGTTTTCGGATCCACCGCGCTCGCGGGGGTCGGCGGCACGGGACGCGTGAGCACGGGCTGGGCCACCACGCTAACGTCTGACTTCACGATCGCCTTTTGGCACAGTGGAGTCACCGCGGCGGCGAACGGCATACAAAACTTCGTCATGGGTGACAACGTCGCAAGTCAGCTTCGCGTCTTCAACGGCAGCCCCGGCTTCGAGACCAGCATGACCTTCCGCGCCAGTTTTATTTCCGATGCGACCATCACCGGGTTGTCCGCGACCAACAATAACCACATTGCCTACGTCTATGACGCCACGGCGGGAAACATCAAGGGTTACCTCAACGGCGTGTTGAACACCACGCAGAACGAACCGACGCTGAATCTCAACGGGACGAACTTGTTCGTCGGCGGACGGGAGTTCGGCACCAATATGGCGGCGGGTCGCTGGATGGACGAGTTCCAACTGTATTCGCGGGCGCTGAGCGACGCCGACGTGGTCGATGCGATGAACGCGAACTTTGTAGGCGCCCCGGAGCCGGGCGGCGCGGCGCTGCTGGCGATCGCGGGCATCGGCGCACTGCGCCGCCGTGGCGCCAGGAACGCGCGCCGCTATTGAATCACGGCAAAGGCGCGACTTTTCCCGGTATTAGATGAACTTTCCCTCGTAGAAGAATTCCTCGCGCGTGACGAGGTCGTTCTTGACCGTGTAGATCCCGACTTCCTCGTGCCTGACGCGTTTGCCGCCGCCGGCTTTGGGGCTGAACTCGATCGCGGTGTAGACCGTGAACCGGCCCGAGCTCGCGTTGGCATCGCCGCAGAAGAACGGTCCGCGAAGGTCCTGGCTGTGGATGGCGTTGTTGCCTTGGAAGACCTCGGACTTCTTGATGACCGGCTCCTTGCCGACGTATTCCTTGCCGTCGCCCTCGACTGAAACCATCTCCGGCGCGTAGAACGCGCGCATGAATTCGAAGTGCTTCCCCTGCTTGCACAACTCCATGAATTTTCCGGCGACTGTCTGCACGCTCATGGCAATCTCCTTTCTTAAAGTCACGCCTCAGCGAAGCGATTTGAACCCCACCCGAACCTCGGCGACGAAAAGTTCCGGCTGTTCCCACGCCGCGAAGTGGCCGCCCTTGTCGAGCTTGTTGTAGTGGATGAGCTTGGGGAACGCCTTTTCGGTCCAGCTGCGCGGGGCTGGATAGAGCTCGTCGGGGAAGACGCTCACGGCAACCGGGATGGTGATGCCTTTGGCGTTAAAATACCCTTTGCCCCAATACTCCCAATAGAGACGGCCGCCGGAAATCGCCGTGTTCGTCAACCAGGTGATCGTGATGTTGTCGAGGATGTCGTCTCGCGTGAGGCCTTCGGTCTTTCCGTCGAAGACGCGTGCGATCATCGCGTAGCTGCGCGCGTCGTGATCCAGGAAATATGCCGCCAGGCCGACCGGTGAGTCCGCGATTCCGTACAACGTCTGCGGGCGCAATCCCATCTGGAATCCGTAGGCGATGCCCTTTGAATAGACGAAGGCCAGCCGCTCGTAAGCGAGTTTCTCGTCGGCGGAGAGACCGGCTGGCGCCGGCGCGCCGGCGAAAGCCGACTTGTCAATGTCGGCTGGAAAGATGCCGGGCATGTTCGTGTGAATGGCGAGCAGTTCCGGCGGCGCTTGCAAAGCCATCTGCTCGGTGATGATCGCGCCCCAATCGCCGCCTTGCGCCACGAACTTGGTGTACCCGAGGCGCTTCATCAGCACGGTCCAGGCGCGGGCAATGTGCTGCGGATCCCAGCCGGTGGTGGTCGGCTTGCCGGAGAAGCCATAGCCCGGAATCGACGGGATCACGACGTCAAAAGCGTCTTCCGCCTTGCCACCGTGCGCCGCTGGATCGGTGAGCGGGCCGATGATCTTCATTTGCTCGATGATCGACCCGGGCCATCCGTGCGTGACGATCACGGGCAAAGCGTTTGGATTTTTCGAACGGACGTGAATGAAATGGATGTCGAGCCCGTCGATCGTGGTGACGAATTGCGGGAAGGATTTCAGTTTCGCCTCGCACTTGCGCCAGTCGTAATCGGTCGCCCAATACCTCGCGAGCTTCTGCATGGTCGCAAGCTGCACGCCTTGCGTCTCATCCGCGACGGTTTCCTTGTCGGGCCAACGCGTGGCGGCGACTCGGCGGCGAAGGTCGACTAGATCCTCGTCGGGTATGTTGATCTGGAATGGACGGATCGCGTCCTTGTCGGCCTTGTCTTCCGCGCGGCCCGCCGAGACAAGCAAGCCGAGTCCGGCGGCGCAGGTCGTCATTGAAAAGACAATGCTGCGTGACAAGCGGGCGAGTCTCATTATTTCGTCTCCTCTTGTTGCGACGATCTCGCAGAAGCGATCGGAACATCGTCCGAAGGTCGGTGGCGAACAACTGACACCTGCTCCGCAGTATCTTGACGAGACTTTTGAGCAAAGTCACGATATTCTCACATTGCACACAAACACGCGCGCAGCACGGCGCGTGTTGCGGAAGTGCCTGCGTCCGAAACACCCTCCACATGGAGGTCGCTCATGCGGCGATCCACCTCTCTCGCGGCGGCAAACGTCTCTTCCCACTCGTCGCGATGGCGATCCGTGGGCAGTCTGATCTGCATCGCGTTCGTCGCGGCCGCGACGCAAGGCTGCACGCACACGCCTCCGCCGACGCCCGCGGAGGCGGCGCAATCTGAGAAAACGGTCGCGGCGCAGATGATCAAGCTCGGCACCGAGCACACGGACGGATTTCTAACGCACAGTCAGACGCTGGCGATTCGCAACATGCTGGGCGGCGTGCGAGGGATCTTCGTCGCGCCGGATATTTCCGGCGGCGCGGCGTTCGTGGGTGTCGAAAGCGGCACAGGATTCGTCATGCGCCGGCACGGCGCAACCTGGAGCGATCCGGTCTTCTACAAGCTCAGCATCACGAGCGCCGGATGGGAAGCGGGCGCCAAATCCTCGCGAATGCTAATCCTGATGATGACGGACGCCGCCGTCGATAACTTCATCAAAGGCAACATGGAAATCGGCGGCACCGGCGGATTCGCCCTCGGGAATTACGGCGCCGGCGCCAGCGGCGCCGGCGAAATGAAGGGCGGCCTCGAGCTGCTCATCCTCACAACCAACAAGGGCGCCTTCCTCGGCGGCGGCTGGGCTGACACCAAGCCAACCCCCGCGACGAAACTCAACGACGACATCTACGGCCCCAACGCCAACGTCAACGCCATCCTCGCCGCCCCCGGCGGCAAATACGCCCCCGCGACCGAGCTGCGCACCCGACTCGCGAAGATGGTGGCGGAGGCGTGGGACGTCTCGGGGAAATGAGTTGACACGCCGCAAGAACGTCGGACAAACACGGAGGACACGGAGGACACAGAGCTACAGAGAATAGATCAGTGCTTGTCTCTCTGTGGCTCTGTGTCCTCTGTGTTCTCCGTGCTTATTCTTCCTCTTGGCGATCTTGGCGGTTCAACCTCCTTTCTGTCGCGCGCGCAACACCCGCGCAACATCAAATCCCATCGGCCGATCCCGATTTCGCCGATTTTCAATCCATTTCGGATTCGCGTTGCGCCAACATTGCTGCAAACGCGCATCACCTCCGTAAGAAATGGGAGGGGGCCATTCCATTCGGAGGTACGCGCCATGCACGACACGCAGGATGTTTCGAACCCAACGCGCGGCCCAGGATGGCCCGCCGCTGCCCAAAATGGCCCAATTCGGCACACGCGCTGCAAAATCAGCGGAACGAACCCACCGCGAATCGCGAGGAGAGATTACCTCTGCGCCTTTAGGAACTTAGCAGGAGTCACGTGCGCGCATTCGGCGCGCGCAGAGCAATCGGCATGGCTTCGATCACATCACGCGATACTTCGTCCAACTCACTCCGCCGCCGAGCATCCTGTGGGAAATCACGCGCAGTTTCGCCGCGGATTTCTTCGGCGCGCGCCCCGGGATGTCGAAGAGAGTTTGGATGTCTCGCCCGCCGTCGGCGACGGGGACGATCAGGTGGCTGATTTCGTCGAGCAGGCCTTCGTTCAGGAACGAGCCGTTCATCGCCCCGCCGCCCTGCACCATCGCCTTCTTGAGCCTGAAGGCTCGCGAAAGTTTGTCGAGGGCAACGCGGAGGTTTACGTCGGTCTTGCCGCAGAGGAAGTACGACACACCCGCGGCGCGCAGGTGGGCAAGGTAGGCGTCGCTGACGCGATCGCTCAGCAGCAGCACGACGTGATCGCCGTCGACCTCATCCGATCGCCAAAACGTTCGCCCGCGACGATCGACGCCGATGGCGAAACGTTTGGCGTCGGGCTTCGCGATGTGATCGCGGCGAAGTGCGGATCGCGCGCCCGCGCTCACCGGTTTGAGCTTGAACGGCTTGGCGCAGAACTGGAGCATCGTCGTCGTCCCGACGATCCACGCGCCGATGCCATAACTGGCCGCAGTGGTTTCGAAGAGATTGGCGGCGCTCTTCGGACCCGGCAGCGTGCCCCAACGCGCGGGCATGATGCGGCCGTCGATCGTCGTAACCATGTGACAGACGAGGTAGGGTTTCATTTCGAGCCGGGCAATTCAGTGGAGGGACGGTCGGGCGGCTTGACGGCGCGCCACGCGAACACGAGCGTCAGCGACCCGAATAGGAACAGCAGGATGTACTGTGCGCTTCTCGCGCCGGAATTGACCTCTTCCGCGTTGAAGACGACCGTCCCACTTGCCGCGACGTCGGCCGCAACGTCGCGCGAGGAAAGCAGCCCCCGCACGGGAATTGCCAGCGTCAAGACGAGACACACGACCGCGAGCAATGCGTTAATGAATCGCGTACGTTTCATGTCGAACGAGGGAATCGCCGCAATCGTAAGAGAGGATCAGGGTGACCGACGGGGCTCGAACCCGCGACATCGAGGACCACAACCTCGCGCTCTACCAACTGAGCTACGGCCACCAACAAACGCGAGCCATCGCGCGTGTCGAGAAGAGCGATCTTATTTCAGCAGGCGGGGACGATCAAGCGGCGGCCCAGCGTCGGGATTCTGGGTTGCGGAATTTGGATTTGAATTCAATCCAAAATCCGCAATCTGCAATCCAAACTCGCCCGCGGGCGTGACACGTCGACCGAAAATCGTTAAGAACTTCCGCACTATGGCTTCCAACACAAACTCCTGGTTCACCTCCGCCCGCTTCGGCCTGTTCATCCACTACGGGCTCTTCAGTCTGCTCGAGCGCGGCGAATGGACGATCAACCGCGAAGGGATTCCGGTCGAGGAGTACAAGCGGCTGATGAATCGCTTCACCGCGGCGAAGTTCGACGCGGATCAGCTGTGCGATCTCGCGGTGCGGTGTGGGATGCGGTACGTCGTGTTCACCACAATGCATCACGACGCGTTTCGGATGTATGACAGCGCGCTGAGCGATTTCACCAGCGTGAAGTCTCCCGCGAAGCGCGACCTGACCGCGGAGATGATCGCGGCGGCGCGGAAGCGCGGGCTCAAGATCGGGCTATATCACAGTCTGAACGACTGGACGGATCGGCCGGACGCGGTGGACGCGCTGGAGGATGAATCGAAGTACGAAACCTTCATCAGAAACACGTTCGATCGCATCCGCGAGCTGAACGAGAAATACAAACCGTTCGACACGATGTGGTACGACGGCTGGTGGCCGTTCAGCGCCGAGCGTTGGCGTTCCAGCGCGATGAACGCGATGGTCCGCGAGATCCAGCCGAACATCCTCTTCAACGGTCGCAACGGATTGCCCGGCGATTTCGCGACGCCGGAGCAGCACCTGAGCGCGCCGTCGCCCTGGCGGCCGTGGGAGGCGTGCATCACGCTGAACGACAGCTGGGGATACCACCACGGCGATCACAACTGGAAAACGCCGGGGCAGGTGATCGACATGCTCGCGACGGTGGCGCAGGGCAAGGGCAACCTGCTGCTCAACGTCGGCCCGCGCGGCGACGGATCGATCCCGCCGGAAACCCTCAGCTGTCTCAACGCCGTCGCCGACTGGATGCAAAAGCATCGCGAGAGCGTCTTCGACACGGAACAATTCACCTACGGCCTCCGCGAGCGCAAACCCGAGCACCGCGGCGACTGGTGCCACCACGGCCCCTTCACGATCCGCGGAAATAATCTGTACCTGCTCGTGCGCCGCTGGCCGGGATCGGAACTGGCGATCAACGGGATCGAATGCCAGGTAAAGAACGTCACGCTCGTGGGCAGCGGACAGACGCTGAAGTTCAAGCAATCCGGCCAGCGCGTCGTGGTGCAGGGTCTACCAGAGACCGATCCGGATCCCGTGTGCTCGGTGTTGCGCTTCGAGTGCGACCGCGCGCCGTCGATGTACCTCTCCGGCGGATTGCGGAAGCCGAAGGCGGATCATCCGCCGTACGATCCGTGTCAGTCGGATATCGCGCACGATTGAAATGCGGAAGCGAATTTAGCCACCGATGGGACACCGATGCTTTGCGATCTCGGCGTTCTTGGCGATCTCCGTATTTAATCGGTGAGCATCGGTGCCCCATCGGTGGCTAAATTGTATTTCTCACCACCCCGCGCGCTCGCGTAGATCCGTGGCCAATCGTTTCGTGAATCGCATCGCCTCGTCCGCGGGTAGGTGGGAGCCGTCGTAGGTTTTGTAGGGCTCGGCGGAGTAGTCCAGGAACGGGAGATCGTTTCGCTCGCACCACCGGCTGAAGACGTGGCCCGCGCCGTACTTCTCCTCGACCGCGCGCAGCGGCGCGCTGATCGGCATTCGGATGCAAACGATGTCCCACCCCTTCTCGCGTAACTTCTTCATCTGTTTCGTGACGACGCCGAGGTTGTATTCGCGGGCCTCGACGGTGCCGCCGAGTTGCATGTCCGTCACGTTGGTGATCGCCTCGACATCGACGCGCGACGGATAACTCGCGACCCAGTGTCCGAACGGCGAAAAGAAGACGGTGCCGAACGCCTCTTCGAACGAGACGTTCGGGTTAACTACGCCGATGCGTACCATCCGGCTCGCGACGCGTTGGGCGGCGGTGTCCAAGCTCTGATCGAACAGGCGGCGGCAGACGATCCATTCTGACTCCTTCACCTTTGGCTCCGGCACCTGCTTGTTGTAGATCCCCAGCGGCGAGAGCGCGACGACGAGTTTCCCGTGCTCACGCCGCGGCATCCGCTCCAGCGTGTGCAGGAGCCGCGGGAGCACGCCGCCGTAGCCGAGCGGCGCGGTGAGGTTCGATTCGCGCAAACCCAGCATCTCGTCGAACGCCGGCGGCGCGACGCCGCACATGACGCGCGAATCGCCGGCAACGACGACGTCGGCGAGGCGGATCGACGCCAGTTCCATGAACGGGCGATCTCGCAGGTACTCGTGAACGCCGTCGCCCGTAATGCACGACACGAGCGGCCCTGCAATCGGCCGCGGGGCAACGTGGTATCGATAGACGAGGACGAGGGCGAGAAACACAAGCGTGCCCCACGCGAGCGGCCCCCAGCGCGGGACGCGCGCGGCGCCTCGCCTGCGCGTCGTCGCTGTCGCCGGCGTCGGCGTCGTCAAGGTTGGCTTAGAACTGGAAATAGATGAAGACATGCTCGCCTTGCCGCTGAACCACCAGGATCGCAAACAACATCCCCGCGACCAGCGTGGCGCGGACGTACGCATTCTTCCGCAGGCCAAACCATTCGTGCATTAACTGCCCCGCGTGCAACAAGGCGATCGGGATCAGCAGCAACAGGAATCGATTGAGATACGCCGGCCATGCGAATGGCTCGCTGAACGGCACCACGAACATCTTGTGGAGCACCGCGACAGCCAGCGACAACGTTTGCGCGCGGAAAAACACCCACGTCACCAGGATGAAGACGAACACGACGAGCATCGCGGCGAGACGTGCGATGGCGCGGTGCGGGGCGATGCGGCCTTCTTCGAAAAACGAGTGCGGCCGCAGCACGCTGCGCCGTCCGCCGCCCATCGCCCGCTCGATGGCCAGCGCGGCGCCGTGCAGCGCGCCCCAGATCACAAACGTCCACGAGGCGCCGTGCCACAATCCGCCCAGCAGCATCGTCACCATCAAGTTAAAATAGGTGCGATACTTCCCGCGACGATTTCCGCCGAGCGGGATGTAAAGGTAATCGCGCAGCCAGCGCGAGAGCGTGATGTGCCAGCGGGTCCAGAATTCACCCAGGCTCGTGCTGATGTACGGGTAGTTGAAATTCTTCGGAAACCGCACGCCCATCACCATCGCCAGCCCCACCGCGATGGATGAATACCCCGCAAAATCCGCGAAGATCTGCCCCGCGAACAAGATCACCGTCAACCACACCGCGACCCACGAATACTTCGGCAACTCCTCTGGCCGAAAGACCCAATCCACCTGCGTCGCGATGTTGTCCGCGACGACCATCTTCATGAACAGGCCCCAGATGATCAGGTAGATTCCGCCTTGCACCGCGGCCCAACTGAGGTGCCGTCGTTTGTCGAACTGCGGCAGCAACTCGTGCGCCCGCACGATCGGCCCCGCGACCAGGTGCGGGAAGAAGCAGATGAACTGCAGAAAGTTCACGAAGTTCCGCGCCGGCGCCAGCACCCCGCGATAGATGTCGAACGAATAGCTGAGGACCTGAAACGTGTAGAACGAGATTCCAACGGGGATCACCCAATTCAAGGTCGGCGAGTGAACCCGCCAGCCGAACCAGTTCGCGCTGCTGACGAAATTGTCGACGATGAAATGGCCGTACTTAAAGAACACCAGCAATCCGAGATTCGAAAAGATCGTGATGCTCAGCCACCAGCGTTTGTTCGCGGTGCTGGTCGTGTCGTAGATGCGCTGGCCGGCGACGTAATCGATCACCGTCGGAATGCACAACAACAACACGTACCACGGATTCCACCACGCGTAGAACAGCAGGCTCAGGAACAGCAGCAGCCCCTTGGCCACGCGATACGGCGTCAACCGCCACGCGGCCCACGCAACGGGGAAAAAGAGCCAGAAGATAGCGGTGTCGAACGACATCGACGGCGGGGAATATACACGATGAGGCGCGGGATCAAACCCCCGCGGTGACGTTGATCACGTCGATGTTGAGCAGCTCAGCGACGTCGGCAATTTCGCGCCCCCAGTGCCCGAGCGTCGTCGCGGCGTGATGCACCGCGCCGGCTTCGAGCCATCGTCGATATCCGGTGTGCAGATCGACGTTCGCAAACCGGAAGAACCCCGCCAGCGCGCCGGCGTCCGGAATGCGGTCACGCAAGATCGCGCCCTCCGCGACGATCAGACGATACGGCCGCGGGGATTTTGGCGTCGGCGTAAAACTCAGCAGCGTCGCCGCGCCAGCCTTGAGCGGGTACGCGAACGACGCCCCGCGACCGTGCGTGCCGCGGAAATTGGCGTTGCCGATAATCGACGATTTGGCGCGCACGTCGCGCACGCCGTCCTCGCCTTCACCCGAGTTGGCGATCACGATCGCCCGCCGCTGTTCGTCCATCACCTGAACTTCGGTGTACATGGCGGCGCCGCTCAGTCGCTTGAGCAGGAGCATCGCCAGCGCCGTCGGCAGATCGCCGGTGCACGTGAACGGGCGGCCCTGCGCGTTCTGCACGCCGAGGCTGTAGCAGGCGGTGATGCCGATGCTCGGATTGCGCAGGCAATTCGCGCCGTGACAGTTCACCGTTCCGGCATCAGCGCGATGCTCATCGACGATCGAGGACACCGCCTCGCACAAACGCGCGGATCGCGCCAGTTCGTCGGGCGAGATTTCGGCCGCGCGATGACGACGTTTGACTTGCTTGACGTGCGCATCGACCTGCCCATCGGCGACGGCGGCATAACGCGACTCCAGCACATCGCGTCCGACGTGAACGACGGTCGCGCCCAGGCGCTTCGCGAGCGTCGCCTCGTCGATCTCGATATCCGTCATCATCGGAAACCCGTCGCCGACGGACAGCAGCCGCGCCTGCTGAATCGCGCGAGCCGAACGGATGGTCGAGAAGAATCGCGTGAGCGCGTCGTCGCTCCGCATATTCTTCTGATATGCGCTGACCACGCGAAACCATCGCCCCTCGCGCAATAGCGTGTTCGCCAGCGCCTGCGTGCCGATCTGGCTCGTGTTCCGCACGATCTCGACCATCGAATATCCGCGGCCTACCGTGCGGATTTGCTGGGCGTTCCAGATGAGGACGGGTTGATCGGCCAGATGCTTGAGCGCCGCCCACGGGATCCCACCGAAGACCGCGATCGTCGGGAGGACGACGACGCAATCGAGCGTTTCGCGCGCGAGGCGCTGGCCGACGGCGTCGGCGGCGACTGCGTCGCGGATCATCTCACCGTCCCACACGATCTCGCCGAAACGCGAGAGCGATTCGGCGCACCGCTTCGTGATCGCCAGCTTCTCGTGCGGGAAATCGGGGCAGATGCCTTCGTAGTAATCGACGTAGAACGGAAGGTATCCGATGCGCAGCGGCGGTGTCGAAGCGCTGGACGATTTCATCAGCTCTTCCACTCGCGCGTGTCCACCGGATCCGTCCAGCTGGCGATCGGCGCCTGCAAGCCGCCTTTGATCCACAAGAACTGACCCGTCGTCTTCGCGTGCGACGCGCCGCTCGACAGATCGATCACGAGATCCGCGGCCTTCTCCGGATCGTCGCCGCCGGTCTTCTCCACCCAACTCACCCAATCGCGATAGGGCTGGCCTTCCGGGCCCATCGCGTTCGCCTCGGCGCGAATGGTCGCCCACATTTCCGTTTTCACATCGCCGGGGTGGATGACGTTCGCGGTGACGCCGGTGCCGGCGAGTTCGACGGACAACTGCCGCGTGAACTGGTTCAGCGCCACCTTGCTCGTCGCGTACGCGCTGTTGAGCGGCCCCGGCGGGTGCAGCGCCGCGGCGGAGGTGAAGTTGATCACGCGACCCCACTTCTGCGCGATCATTCCGCCGACAAACGCGCGACACGTGAGGTACGGCGCGATCGTGTTCACCTGGATCGTCTCGATCCAACGGCGCGGATCGCTGTCTTTAACCAGTTGGATCGGACCGAAAATCCCCGCGGCGTTGACGAGGATCGACACGGCGCCGCCAAGGTTCGCGGATTCCACCTCGCGGCGCACGCGCTCGACGCCGTCGATCGTGCTGGTGTCGGCCGCGACGATGAGCGCCTTCCCGCCGTTTGCGCGAATCTCCTTCTCCGTCTCGCGCAATCCGTCCGCGCCGCGCGCGACGATCGCGACCGACGCGCCCTGCTTGGCCAATCGAACGGCGACGCGTCGCCCGAGCCCCCTGCTCGCGCCGGTGACCACCGCAACGCGGCCCTTCAGCGAATCGCTCATCGCCGCACCTTCTTCTTCGACTTGACGGTCTTCTTCGCGGTCTTCTTCGACTTCTTCGGCGGACGCAGCTTCTTCATCCGCTCCTTCGGATTCATGTGGAAGATTTCATTCAGCTCACTGAAGTCGACGATGCCGTCCTTGAACTGCATGAGCTTTTCCATCACCTCGCCCCACTTGCGATGGATTTCGCTGTTCCACAGGCGGTCCCACGCCTTCTCGTCGTAAATCTCGGAGTAGAGGAACAGCTCCGGGTCGCGCTCAAACGTCGTGAAGTGGGCGATATTGCTCTTCTCGATTTCGCGAACGAGTTCCGGCCAGATGTTGTCGTGATGCTTGCGATACTCCGCCATCGCGCCGGGCTTGAGCCGCATCGTGAACGCTCGTCGAATCATCGCGGGGATCTCCTTCCAATGTGAGAGTAGTTGCTTCTACGAGAATCGATATTTCTGCACGACGTCTTCGCGGACGGTGACGCCCAGGCCGGGGACGTCGGTGCGCACGGCGATGTAGCCGTCTTTCTGGATCCACGGATCCTTCACCAGCTCGTGCTGCATCGGCGATTCGTGCGGCTTGAAATCCATGCAAGTCCCGTGCGTACTCGCCGCGAGCAGGTGCACGCTGGCGGCGGTGTTGAGGGCGCTGCTCCACGTGTGGGCGGAGAATTTCAGGTTTTCGGCTTCGATCAACTTGATGACGTGATGACACCCGGTGATGCCGTGACATCGCCCCGGATCGAGCTGCACCACATCCACCCCGCCGGATCGAATGAGCCTCCGATAGCCTTCAACGTTCCACTCCTGCTCCCCCGTTCCGATCGCGGTCGCGACGGAATCGCGCAGGCGCCGATGCGATTCGTAATCCGCGGGGGGCAGCGGCTCTTCGATCCACTTGAGTCGATACGGCTCGAGATCGCGCAGCCGCTGGATCGCGGTCGGCACGTCCCACTTCACCCGCGCGCCCAACACGTCGAACACCAGCTCAATGTCATCCCCGATCGCCTCGCGCACGCGCCGCGACAGCTCGATGTCTTTCTTGCGATTCAACCCAAACACCGATTCCGGCCGCTTCCCCCATCCGCCTTTGACGACCCGATACCCCTGCTCGCGAAACCACGTGAACTCGCGGACCGACCAATCGAGATCGTCCATGTCGAGATGAATCGACGCCATCGCAACGACTTTGTCGTGCAATCGCCCGCCGATCAGATTGCACACAGGAACGCCGAGCAATTTCCCCTTCAAATCCCACAGCGCCATGTCCACCGCGCTGATCCCGAACGCCGCGATGCCCTGCGGACCGTACCACCACACGCGGCCGAGCATCTTGTGCCACAACCGCTCGACCTCGCGCGCGTCTTCGCCCACGAGCATCGGCGCGTAGCCCTGCTCGATGACGATCTTCGTCGCGAGAGATGAATCCGGGAACTGCGAGATGCACTCGCCCCAGCCGACCGCGCCGTCGGTCGATTCGACGCGCGCCAGCGTCACGTACCGCGTCTTGCCGTGGTCGTGCGGCTCAGGATATTGCAGCGGATGTGCGGTGACGGATTTGATCTTCACGATCTTGCTCTCCATTTTTCGATGACGTCTGCCCGCAGCGGCATCCCGAATCCGTCGCCCTCCGGCACGAACATCAACCCGTCTTTGATCGTCGGCTGCTTCACGGGCAGATCGAACCACATCGGATCCCGATTCGGATCCGGGAAGATTTCCACCGCGATGCCGTTGGCGACGCCCGTCAACAAGTGCAAAGCGACCTGCGGCTCTTCGTGATGCGCCATCCGCACGCCGAACGCGTGCGCCATCCCCGCGATGCGGCGCCACTCGGTAACGCCCGCGGCGATCGTCGCGTCGACATTCAGGATGTCCACCGCGCCGCGCGCCACCAATTCGCGACACCCGTGTCGCGAGATCTCGCCCTGCCCGGCGTTCACCGGAATGCCGATCGTCCGCACGCGCGCGTTGCCTTCGATCTGATCGTGCCAACGCACCGGCTCTTCCAGCCAAGCGAGATTCAGATCGCGAACACCCCGCGCAAACTTCATCGCGTCGTCGGTCGTCCACGACTGATTCGAATCCGTGCAAAGATGAAACTTCGCCCCGCCGGCCTTGCGCGCGACGCGCGTGCGCTCGATGTCCTCCTCGACGCTCAATTTCCCCACCTTCAGCTTCATCCCATGAATTCCGTGCTCGAGGTAATACGCGATCTCCGCCTCGAGGTCGGCCATCGTCTTGCCCTTGCGCACGTATCCGCCGATTGCGATCACCGGAATTGAATCGCGATATCCACCGAGCAGTTTGTAGACCGGCTGCTTCAATGCCTTCCCCAGCGCGTCCCACAACGCGATGTCCACCGCAGCGATCGCCTGCGTCCGCACACAGTGCTTCGCCAGATCCAGCGTGTGAATTCCGCGATTGCCCAGGTCGAGCGGCGCATCCCACATCGCGTCCCAATGCTTCTCCACGTCGCGCACGTCCCCGCCGACGACGAGTGGCCGAAACACGTCGTTTACCACGCGGCAGACATCGAGCTGATACTGATCTTCATCGCCGCCGAACGTTTCACCGATCACGCCATTCTCCAGCATCACACGCGTGACGATCGTGTTGCGGCTGGTGATCTTGTACGTGCCGCCCTGAAACGTTTCCGTGAGCTGGCGGACGAGCGGAATGGCTTCAACGTGTTTGATTTTCATGGTGCCTTTGCCCCCTCGCCCGTTGCCGCGGCGTACAGATCGCCGCCCTGCGAATCGTTCAGCACGACCGCGGGAAATTTGTTCAACCGCATCAACCGCATCGCCTCGCTCAGCAGTTCCTCGAACGCGACGACTTTGACTTCCTCGATCGACGACGAGAGCAGCGCGCCCGTTCCGCCGATCGCGCCGAAGTAAACCGAGTTGTGCTGCACGATGGCGCGCTTCGCTTCGTCCGACAGATACCCCTTGCCGATCACACCGCGCAATCCCGCACCGAACATCGCGGGCAGGAATTTGTTCATGCGGCCACTCGTCGTCGGCCCTGCCGATCCGATCACCTCGCCGGGATGCGCCGGCGATGGGCCGACTAAGTAAATCACCTGGTCCTTCAGATCGACTGGGAGTGCCTCGCCCGCCTGAAGCATCTTGAAGATTCGCGCGCACGCCTGATCGCGGCCGGTGAGGACCCATCCGCTGAGCTCGACTTCGTCGCCGGCGCGCAGCGCCTCGGCGTCGGCGAGCGACAGCGGCAGTTGGAGCTGTTTCGTCATCGCGTCTTCCCTTCGCGGTCGATTCCGTATCGCTCCATCGCGATCGCGAGGACACCGAACTGATCGCTCAGCAGTCCTTCGTAGCCGGCGGGCGCGCCGTCCCAGCGGCGCCAATCAACTCCGCTGCCGCAGCCGCCGAAGGCGCTTCCGTCGCCGAGCGATTCCATCAGCTTCTCAAGGATCGCATCGGCCTCGCGCGTCATGCCGACGCGGTACATCGCGCCCAGGAAATGCCGCGCCTGCGAATGATTCAGCGTCATGTTCATATACACGCCGTGCGGCATCGGGATCGCGACGTCGTCGTAGGGGATCGGCCGCAGCGCGCCCGGCAAGCCGAGGCGGAAGTCGATCGTCGGCAGTTTCGACATCTCGCCGTAGAGCCGGCGAACAATGTCGAGTGCGAGCGACGGATCGTCGACGAGTCCTCCGTTGATCGCGGCGCCGTTGACGAACAGGAAACCGTAATCGTGCAAGCGATCTTCTTGGCACCGCCAGCCCGCGAGCCAACCGGTGTCGCGATTGAGGAACGTGGGGAGATAATTCGTCTTCAACCGTGCGGCCCAATCGCGCAGTCCTGCGGCGATGTTCGAGCCACCCAATCGGGGCAATTCGGCGTCGAGCGCGATCAACGCGGGATACAGCAGCGCATTGGAGAACGCGTCCTTCCAGCCGAAACTGATCACGTCATACCAGCTCGTGGACCAGTGATGCCGACCGCTGACGCCGAGCCGGTGCGGGCTTTCGACGATCCCGTCGCCGTCGAGATCGCGGCCGCGCATGCGGTCGATTTCCCCGGCGATCGCGCCCGCATGGCGCGCCACCCAGCGGGGATCGCCCGCGGCCCGCAGGTAATCCGCCAGCCCGAGCAGCGCCGCGGTGCCGGTCATGATGTATTCGTCCTCGGCGTATCGCATCGAGTCGCCGTCGCGGAACGACCCGTTGGCGTAGCCCGGCCCGCCGTCGAGCCAGCGCTCCAGCGTGTCGCGCATCAGATCGACCGCGTCGAGTCCGGGAAGGATCTCGCCAATGTGCGTCGACGTCGCCGACCAGCAATCCGCACAGATGATCGAGTGAATCGAGTTGGAGTTGTTCGTCAGCGTCGCCGTGTCCGGACGATACGTGACCGACGTCAGCAAGCACCGATCAAGCCCGCGGCGGACGGCCGGGGGCGCGTCGCTGCGCACCGGGATTTCGTGACGCACGACCGTGAAGGACACGGTGGCCTCGTGCCGGCCCGGCTCGAGAATGTAATCGCCAAGCGACGTCGGCGTCTCGCCGAGCTTCAATTCGGTCGTCGTTGTGTTCGCCGGCCGCCAAGAATCCGACCGCCACGACACACCGTTGGGCTGATCCGTTTCGACGCGCAACGTCCCGTGCCCCGGCGCGTGCAGCAAGATCGGCAGCGGCATCAGGCCTGCTTCGCCTTCGCGTGTGATGCGCCCGAGACTCGCCGTGGGGATGACTGCGCTGTTCAGGCTGATCTGCCACGCGCTGCTGTCCCACGCGCGCAGCGGGCGCTCGCCGTCGCGCCGCGCGGTGAGCACGAGACGATCTTCCAGAACTTCCCAACGCAGCGTGTATCGCTGGCCCGCGCCGGGAATCTCCATTTCATACGTAATGACATTCCCGCGCACGCGCGTCGTCCCGCGCGCGGCCTGATCGAGAAATCCGATGGCCGGCTTTCCGCCAACCGGGCGCAGTCGCACGCCCTGCGTCATCAAGTCGCGCAGCGCCGCGACGCCGACGCCGTTGATGTGTCCGAACAGCGACGAGAGCTTCAGCAGATTTCGATTGGTGCGGCCGGTTCCCTCGTCGTCCACGTCGAGATACGCAAACCCCGCGCGGCCCAGCCGGAAGCCGACCTCGAGCGATCGCGTGCGATATCGCACTTCCCCCGGTAGCACCGTCGCCTCGACTCCGCGCGGCAGGCCGTTGAGATCGATCGACTCCGTGGTGAACGATTGGTCGATCACTTCGGCTGCGCCTCGCGGCGCGTCCGCCTCCAGCACGAGGGCCTGCTCGAGAAGATTCCATCCCGTCCAGCCCCCGTCCGTGCCGCAGCGCCGCGCCTCGAGAATGACCGCCGAGGTTGAAACGTTTTCCAGATCGATCCAGCGCGTTTCGTCCGCCGCGGGCTCTGGGAGATCGACGCGCTCGCGGACGGTTTGCCAGGCGACTCCATCCCACGCGTGGACGCGCAGGGCGGTGATCCAATCGGGGATCGGGCGGCTGCCGCACTTCATGTAGCCCCGCGCGACGCGGCGAAGTCCGACGCGCCGAAGCGTCGTCGGTTCGTGCAGGCGAGCGATGCGGCTGTGGATGATGCGATGCTCGGGCAAATCGTCTTCGCCACTCAGTCGTGAAGCCCACACCGCGCGGCACGTCGAATCGGCGGCGGGATGCGACAGGAGATCGACGACGTCGGCGGCGGCGCTCAAAGCGTCACCTCCTGATGCCGATGCGCGTGACACTCAATGTTGACGCTCACCGGCAGCGATGCGATGTGGCACGCCGCGACTTCGATCTGCACCGCAAGCGACGTCGTCTCGCCGCCATAACCTTGCGGGCCGATCCCGCTGGCGTTGATGCGCTTCATCATCTCTGCTTCGAGCTTCGCGACGTGCGGCAGCGGGCTCGGTTCGCCGGTCTTGCGCAGCAGCGCGCGCTTGGCAAGCACGGCCGAATATTCGAACGATCCGCCGAGGCCCACGCCCACGATGATCGGCGGGCACGCGTTCGGCCCCGCGAGCTTCGCGGTCTCGACGACGAAATCGATCACGCCGTTTTCCCCATCGGCGGG
>JADMIO011113540.1_pt1 | contig 36350 bp, 26 predicted proteins | sample 8958161 | NCBI WGS metagenome assembly JADMIO01 (sample SAMN16585339, study PRJNA669376) | soil metagenome | isolation source: Crop rotation soil | place: USA: Cullars Rotation, Alabama | collected 2011
CCCCGCCACGGCGGTTACTGGCGGCGGGGCCGACTATGTGTTTGCCGTCACCCAGCCGACCAATGGCAATGTGGCCATTCGCTGGGCCACCAATCATGGTATCCAGGATCTCGAGAGCCCGGCCAATAGCTTCGATCCGACCCGTTTTGGGGGTCAATGGAACTACACCCTGGTGGATCCGGTACCGACGGTGATCCTGACCAGCCCCACCAACAATTCATTTGTGCTGGCCCCGGCCACCATCACGGTGCGCGCCACCGCCACGGATCTCGATGGAGTTATTGAACGGGTCGAGTTTTACGAAGGCGCCAACAAATTGGGCGAAGTCCTCAGCGCTCCTTATACCCTCGTCTGGTCCAACGTGCTCGAAGGTCCTTATATCCTCCGGGCCGTGGCAACCGATAACAGCGGCATCATCGCCACCTCGGCGCCGGTCCTGGTGACGGTGGTGACCAGTTTGCCGATCACGCTGGTGCGCGGGCCTTATCTCCAGAGCGGCACGCCTTCGAGCGGGTTGGTGCGTTGGCGCACCGATCTGTTCTCCGATGCATTGGTTCATTACGGGACCAACCCGGCCAATCTTAGCAATTTCGCCATCCAGACCATGCTCACCAACGAACACATCGTTCAGGTGAGCGGGCTGCAACCGAACACGCGCTATTACTATTCCATCGGCAGCTCGGGGCAAACCCTGGTCGGCGGGACCAATTATTGGTTTGTCACGTCGCCGGAAGCGGGCACGAAAAAACCGACGCGCGTCTGGGTATTGGGCGACGCCGGCACCGCGGGCAACGGTTCGCCAGTCCGCCAGGCCAGCGTGCGGGATGCCTTTTACAATTTCGCGGCCACCAATCGCCCGGCCGATTTGTGGCTGATGCTCGGAGATAACGCTTATGATCGTGGACTCGACACCGAATATCAGGCGGCCGTCTTCGACATGTATCCCACCACCTTGCGCAATCTTTTCCTCTGGCCGGCCCTGGGCAATCACGAAACCTCTCAATCCACCACCGCCACCGATTTCCCGTACCTGGATATGTTTTCGCCGCCGCAAAACGGCGAGGCGGGTGGAGTGCCGTCAGGGACCAAAAAATATTATTCCTTCGATTATGCCAACATCCATTTTGTTTGCCTCGACTCAATGACCAGCGGGCGGACCGCCACGTCCCCCATGGCGCAATGGCTCGAGACCGACCTGGCGGCCACGGCGCAGGATTGGGTCATCGTTTATTTCCATCACTCGGTTTATACCAAGGGCACTCATGATTCAGACTCGGAAGGGGACCTGGTCGAGCTCCGCCAGAATATCAATCCGATTCTCGAAGCCAATGGCGTGGACCTTGTCCTGAACGGCCATAGTCATGTTTATGAACGTTCTTATCTCCTCGATGGACATTACGGCCTCTCCAGCACTTTTACCGATTCGATGAAGGTGGATGGTGGCGATGGACGGGAGGAGGGCACCGGCGCGTATCGCAAGAACGCACAGGGGCGTGGCGTGGTTTATACCATTGCCGGAAGCTCGGGTCAGGCCCTGGGCGGTCCGCTCAATCATCCGGCCCACTACATTTCGCTGAACGAGTTGGGTTCGGTGGTGATTGATGTCGAGAGCAACCGGCTCGATGCGCTCTTCCTCAATTCGACCGGAGCCACTCGCGATCACTACACCTTGCTCAAGCGCGCGCCGGGCCTGCACCCGGATGCCCCGGTTGGCCTGGTGGCGGCGGCGGTGCCCGCCAACAATATTGCCCTCTTTTGGTCCGATGTTTCGACCAATGAAGATGGATTCGTCGTTGAACGCTCGAGCGATGGCACCAACTTTGCCCCGCGCCTCACTCTGGCGGCCGGCGTGGAGAGCGCCCTGGACGGCGATTTGTTGCCGGGCACGACTTACTATTATCGCGTGGTGGCCACCAACGAAGCGGGCGCTTCGGATTATTCCAATATTGCGAGCGCCACCACCCTGCCGGTGGTCTCGCCGCCGGCCGCGCCGTTGAACCTGGTGGCGGCCGCCGTCACTTCGAACAACATCGCGCTCTTTTGGGTCGATGCCGCCAATAACGAAACCGGCTATATCATCGAGCGTTCCCTGGACGGCATCCATTTCACCCCGCGTCTGCATCTGCCGGACGACTTTATCAGCGCCCTCGATGATGATCTGCTTCCGGGCACCACCTATTATTACCGGGTTCAGGCCACCAACAGTGTCGGCGCCTCCGACTACTCGAATGTCGCCGATGCCACCACCTTGCAGGTGGCCGCGCCCCTCGCTGCGCCGCGCAATTTGGTTGCGCAATTGGTGGGTGCCACCACGGTTGGGTTGACCTGGACCGATCGGGCCTGCAACGAACTTGGTTATACCATCGAACGTTCGCTCGATGGGATAACCTTCAGCACCCGGCTGACTACCGGACCCGATGCCACTACAGCGGTGGACGATGGCCTGGCCATTGGAGTGACTTACTATTATCGCGTGCGCGCCTTCAATTCGGAAGGCGTCTCCGACTATTCCAACACCGCCAGCGTGCGGACAACGGCGGTTCCTCCGCCTCTGCCCGCTGCTCCTTCGCACCTGGTGGCGTCGGCGGACGATGGCGTCAACTTTTTCCGCAGTCGCATTTTCCTGGCTTGGCGCGATAACGCCACCAATGAAGAAGCGTTCCAAATCGAGCGGTCTCTCGATGGCGTTGCGTTCACGCCGTTGGTGGCTTTGGGGCCGAATACCACGCGTTATGTCGACGAAGATCTTGATTCGGCCACCATTTACTATTATCGCGTGCACGCCTCCAATGGCTCTGGCAGTTCCGGCCCGTCGGCGGTGGTGGCCGATTCCACCCATCCGCAGAATGATCTGGTTCAGGCCGGAGCGACCGCGACGTTCCACGCCGGCAACGAAGGCGTTGCGCCGGTCACTTATCAATGGCGTTTCCGTGGCACTCCCATCTTTGGTGCCACCAATGAAAGCCTGGTCATTGAAAATGTCCGTCTCTCGGATGAGGGAGCTTATACTGTTCAGGTCACCGATGCGCACACGCGCGTGACCAGTAATCCGGCCTATCTGTTTGTGGTCGTTCCTCCGACCATCGTCGAAAATCCCCAAAGCCGCACCAATCTGCTCGGCAGCACCGCCACCTTCAGCGTAGTGGCGTTGGCCGATGACCCCCTTTACTACCAATGGCGCCATCATGGCCAACCGATCGCCAATGAAACCGGACCCACTCTCACTCTGGTCGGCGTGCAGCCGGAACAGCAGGACACCTACGATGTGGTGGTCTCGACCGATTTCGGTTCGGTGACCAGCCGCGTGGCCGTCCTGGTGGTCAATAATCCGCCCTTGGTCGGCGCCGATACCGTCTACCGTTTCCACGGCGAGAATGTGGTGGTGGAGATCGCCGATCTGCTGGCCAACGATCACGATGTCGATGGCGATAGCCTGGTGCTCAGCAGCGTCAGTCCTCTCAGCACGCACGGCGCCACGGTCGAAATGGCGGGCCGTTACATCTTCTACACACCACCGCCGGGATTGGATGAAGAAGACACCTTCACTTATATCGTGGTCGATGGACGAGGCGGTTCCGGTGCGGGCATCGTGACGGTGGCGTTGACCGATAATACGCCCCCGTTCCTGGCTGCCATTCCGGATCTGGTGGCCAACGTCATGAATCGCCTGGCCGTCACCAACGTGGCCAGCGACGCGGATCTGCCGCGGAACAAACTGACCCTGTCGCTCGATCCGGGCGCGCCACCGAACGCGCGGGTGCAGCCGGAGACGGGTCTGTTCGTCTGGGTGCCGACGCGCGAACAGGCGCCCAGCACCAATGTCATTACGTTGCGAGTGACCGATAACGGCCTGCCACCTTTTAGCGACAGCCGCACCTTCACGGTGGTGGTCAACGATTACGTCGAGCTGACCGTGGGCGAAGCGGTCATGCTGGCCGGCGAAAACGGCAGTGTGCCGATCGATTTCTATTCCACGGCGCCGTTGAGCGGATTAACCATGTCGATGCGTTACGACGAAACGCGCCTCGGAAATCTGTCCGTGGAAACGTTGGCGCCCGAAAAGGCCTCCGTCACCTTGCTGCACACCAATGCGAACGAGGCCACTCTTCTGTTCTCAGCAGGGCAGGGCGAGTCGTTGCAAGGCACACAACACCTCGCCAAACTGCACTTCAACATCGCGGCGGGACGAGCCTCGGCCTTCGTGCCCTTGACCGTAAGCGGTATCAGCGCCGTGCGCCAGGGCACCGGCCTGCCGCCCGGAACTTTGGTGAACGACGGGCGGGTGGTGGTCATTGGTGCGCAACCATTGCTCGAAGCGCAACGCAGCGGCAGCGGCGCCCGGGAAATGACCCTTTACGGGCATCCTGGGGTTCATTACACGCTAGAATCGATCAGCAATTATCTCGATGGCCAGGGCTGGACGCCATGGCGTGAGGTGACCATGACAAACCTCACCGAACGCCTGCCCTTGGCCGATCCGGCCCCGCCGGTGATCTTCTACCGTGCGCGAGAGTAATCCGGGCTGTCTGACGGGGTGGCGTTCCTCGCGCCGGCGAGGAACCCGCCCGCGCATCAGCGGGCGGAAGGAATTGGGTGAGGCGCCGCCACACACGATCTGCGCGCCGCTGGTTCGCGGCGCGACTCTTCGCGGGCGCGAAGAGTTCCACCTCACGTATTTGCACGTTATTTCATGCCGCGATTTGAATCGCCAAAAACTCAGCCCCGCATGACAAAAAAAAGAAGGACCGCGGATGGCACGGATTTCACGAATAAGAATCGTCCCATCCGTGAAATCCGCAAAATCCGTGGTCAAGATTGTCTTTTCACTGGGACCGCGTCCAAGACCGCCTGAGCCGCGACCTGCGCGTTCACCGGCTAGAGCAGCCTGGTATTCTGCCTGGGACCGCTTGTTGCCGCCGGCCTGTGGAATTGGTTCTCAGCGTCCCGCCAGGACCCATTGAAAATAGCCCAGCGATTTATCGCTGGGCTATCGGGTCTAAACCTTCCAATCCCGCAGGGACGAAAGATCCATACTTTACTTCGTGGGCGCGGTTTTGAGTTGCTCGTTCAGGAAGCTCAGGCGTTGCGCCATGTGGTTACTGAGACGCCGGACGGCGTCGTCAAAGGCTTTCGTGGCGGAGGAATCGTTTTCGCCAATGGCGGGCCGAATGGTCGTGGCCAATTCGCTCACCCGCGCGTGCAACTTGTCGCCGGCGCCCACATCCGCCAGCAAGGCAGCCAGGCGGGCGCGATAACGTCGCTGGCCTTCCGGCGATTCCAACACCGCCTTGGCCACCAGCCCTTTCCATTCCGGGATGACCGGACCGTCCGGTTTGGTGAAGAGCGAATCGAGACCGTGCGGGAGGAAGACCATTTGGCCGGAAGCAGGGTCGTGATAAATGCGATAGTTATTGCGGTCCATGCTGTAGCCGTCGTGATGCCAGGTGAGGACTTCGGCGGCGGCGAAGGAGATGAACCGATCCAGATCGAGCAGGGCCGCCAATTTGCTCCAGCGTCGGGCCGGATCCGTTTCCTTGATCGCCGTGGCGAGCGCTTTCAAGTCGGCCTGATCCGTTTCGCTATCGCCCGAGTCCAATTCCAGCCGGTCATTCACATCCTGGTTGGAACCTTCGTAAAGATTTCCTTTCGCTTTCTTGAAATGGCGCGCGAGAAAATCGTGGTTGGCTGCTTCGACGACGGTGTAAAGGCCGGCATCGCGTCCATTCAGCTCGAGACGGGCCAGGGTGACGCGGGCGGCCGGGACGCCGGCCGCGCGAAAGACTTCGCCGCCGATCATTTCACAAAGGCAGGTGGGATCCTGGGACGAGTTGTTTAACAAAAGCTTGGCCTGGCCATGAAGTTTCTGGCCGGGCACATATTCGTTGAACTTCACGGCGAAGCTCGGCTTTTTGTCGAGGCCTTGAAAACTGCCGCTGCCCTTCAGGCGGACGCCGACTTCTTTCAAAGTCCGGCCACCTTCCTGCACGGTGGCCTTGACGTAACTGCGGGGATCCTTGCGCAAGGCCTCCTGGGCGGCGTCGGGGAGATCGATTTTAATCCGGTATACCTGGAGTTGATTGAAGAAGGTATCCCCGGCCCCTCCATTTTCCTTGCCGGCCTTTCCCTCTGAGGCGGCCAGGGGCATCGCCACAAGGCCTGCTACCACCACCGCTACTCCTGCCAAACCGTGCCACAACGTTTTCATGCGATAATGTTTTCAGTGTTTGAGCCGGGAAGCCAAAGGGAATCTCCAACTCCCGCAACGCACCCGCGCGGCCTCCTCAAGACTGTCAGCAGGCCTTTTTTATTTAAAGAAATGATTTTGGCGGGCATTACGGAGCCGGCATCCGAGGGGCTCCTGCGAGCGCCGGCATCCTTGCCGAAGCGATCTCGAATTGGCCAAGCGATCGTTCATTTACACGATCGCGCCGGCAGGGATGCCTGCGCTCCCAGGTCCGATCATTTCGCAATGGCCTCTCCACTCTCAAATCGCTTAACAACAGGGCGTCATGATCAAGCCAATCCTGCAAGATGACGAATTTCTCGCCGATGTGGCCGCCGCCCGCCTCGAACCGGAACATCTCTATTTGTGGTGGCTTGGGCAGAGCGGTTTTTTGGTTCAGTGGCAGGGGCAACATCTCCTGCTCGACCCTTATCTTTCCGATTCCTTGACCCGCAAATACGCCGCCACCGATAAGCCCCATGTCCGCATGACCGAACGGGTGGTGGCGCCGGAACGCCTCGATTTCATCCAGGTGGTGACCTCGAGCCATAATCATACCGACCATTTGGACAAGGAGACCCTCGGACCGTTATGGCGGGTCAATCCGCGCCTGGAACTGGTCATCCCGGAAGCCAATCGCGAATTCGTGGTGAACCGGCTGGAAATGGTGGCGGACCTGCCGTGCGGACTCGATGCGGGCCAAAGTGTTCGGTTGGCCGGATTTCACATCCATGCCGTGCCGGCGGCGCACAACGAATTGGAAAAGGATGCCTGGGGACGGCACAAGTTTTTGGGCTATGTGATCGAGGCGGGGCCATGGACGATTTATCATGCCGGTGACACGCTGCGATTTGATGGGATGGAGGAATGGCTGCAACGGCGTCCCCTTGACCTCGCCCTGCTGCCCATCAACGGGGACCGGCCGGAGCGGGGGGTGGCCGGAAACCTGAGTGGAGCGGAAGCTGCCCGATTGGCGCGGGACGTGGGCGCGCGCCTGGTGGTTCCCTGCCATTACGAGATGTTCGAGTTCAACACGGCCTCCCCTGCCGAGTTTGTGGAAACCGCGAAAGCGTTGGGGCAACGGTATCGGGTTTTGCGGGCCGGCGAACGATGGAGCAGTGCGGAAATGAGCGACGGGTTTTGAGAAAGGGAGTTTTTGGCCCATGGTTTTTTCTAGGAAAGCATCGGTTTAGCGTTAGGAGCGCGGCCTTGTGGCCGCATCGATCAAAGGCGGCCGCGGGTTTTGACCAATCCAAGATTAACTGGGTGCGATGCCTTGAGGCGGCGTGAACGCCGTGCTTCTCTAACCCGCATATTTCATACTGCGATGGGTAGCACAGGCGACTCGCCTGTCCCGCCCGGCCACTGGCCGGGCGGAATGACGAGTGCGTCGGAACGGTCACACGCATCCGATTTTGCCAGGGTGCAACCGCCATTCCGTTCGGCGAGTCGCCGAACGGAACAGGCCAGTGGCCTGTTCTACCCATCACAGGCCTGCGCGTGTGAAATATCCGGGCTAAACAGATACCCGGAAAAATACGACTTCTGGTTACCGAAGGTCATCGGTTCGTTGCTGGAAAGTATGAAAGAAGTTGATTTTCGAGGCGTTATGGCTGACATAACTCCTTTGTAAACCCATTTTAGCCATGTCTAGAGACCGGATGCAAAAACAGCGCTTCGAGCTGAAGTATCTGATCAGCGAGGAAACAGCGCTTTTGGTGCGGGATTTCGTGCGCAGCTATCTGGATTTTGACGAATATAGCGTCGGCAAACCCAATTATTCCTACCCGGTTCACAGCCTTTACCTCGATTCCAACGACCTCAAATTATATTGGACCACCATTAACGGGGACAAAAACCGTTACAAGCTGCGCCTCCGTTATTACAGCACCCACTCCGATGCCCCGGTCTTTTTCGAAATCAAACGGCGTCTCAATAATTGCATCATGAAACAGCGCGGGGGGGTGCGCCAGGATTGCGTGCCGCTGCTGCTGCGCGGGTATCTTCCGCAGGTCGATTACCTGGTTTCCAAGGCCCCCAATCAACTGGTGGCGTTGCAAAATTTTTGTGATCTAACCCAGCAAATTCATGGCGTGCCGAAGGTCCATATTTTTTACATGCGCGAGGCGTATGTGAGTGATGATGACCAGGTGCGGGTGACCATGGACCGGAAGGTTTATGGCGAAGCCAATCTCTCCTACACCATCAAAACCGAAATGGAGAACCCGGCGCTCTGTTTCCCGAATCAGGTCATTCTCGAGCTGAAATTCACCAACCGTTTCCCCGATTGGTTCCGCGATCTGGTGCGCATCTTTGGCGTCATGCAGTGCGGGGCCGCCAAATATTGCGAGTCAATCCAGGGAATCGGCTTCGCCAAACTTCGCGCCGATGGCCCGGTGGTGTCTGAAGCGGTGAAATTCTCGAAGCCCTGGTAAACTGGGTTCTGGGGTCTGGGGTCTCGGTTCTCGGTCCCCCAAGACCCAAGACCCTAGACCCGAGTCCGGGCAACGGAAATTTCTAGCGTCCGGCCCGTCCTTTCTCCAACATCCCGGGCCAGGGCCTTTCCCGGCCCGGAAATGAAAGCAAAAATCATCATTACACCCAAAAAAGCGGTGCTCGATCCGCAGGGTAAAACGGTGCAAAACGCCCTTGAGCATATGGGTTATCGCGGTGTTGGAGCGGTGCACGTGGGCAAATATCTCGAGATCGAATTGACCGGTAACGACGCTGCTTCCGCCCGGACCCAACTCGACGAAGCGTGCCACAAATTTCTCAGCAACCCGGTGATCGAGGATTACCATCTCGAAATCGAATGAACTTCGCTGTCCTCCAATTTCCCGCGTCCAACTGCGACCAGGATGCCGTCCATGTCCTGCGCAACGTCTTCAGTCATTCCGCCCGTCTGTTGTGGCACAAGGAGACCAGCCTGGGGGATGCCGATGCGGTCATCGTGCCGGGCGGGTTCAGTTACGGCGATTACTTGCGCACGGGCGCCATTGCCCGGTTCAGCCCGATCATGCAGGCGGTGCAATCGTTCGCGGCCAACGGCGGAGCGGTGCTGGGCATCTGCAATGGCTTTCAAATCCTTTGCGAAGCGGGCCTGCTCCCGGGCGCGCTCATCCGCAATCGGTCGCTGCAGTTTCGGTGCGAACACGTTTTCCTAAAAACGCTCACCACCAATTCACCCGTGACGAACCGGATTCCCGCTGACCGCCTGTTGCGCATCCCGATCGCCCATGGGGACGGCTGTTATTTTGCGGACGACGCCACCCTGGACAAGCTGCAGGCCAATGAACAGGTCCTCTTTCAGTATTGCACGGCGCAAGGCGAATTGGCGGAGAGCGCGAATCCGAACGGTTCCCTGCGCCACATCGCCGGCATCTGCAATGAACGTCGGAACGTGGCCGCGCTCATGCCGCATCCGGAGCGGGCCTGTGAGCTGGCCCTGGGCAGTGAGGATGGCCGGTTGCTTTTCGAGAGCTTGTTGCACTGGTTGCAGGCGCGGGCCGCCCAGGCGGCCTGAGGGTCTTTGGTGGCAGCCTGGGAAGGAAAGCAGGGTTCTGCGCGGTGGCGGGGTTTTATTGCGGGCCGCACCCCTCACCCCGGCCCTCTCCCCTCCGAGGGGAGAGGGAGGCGCGCGCGATGCGATAGAGCTTCCCCGCGCGAGCCCGCGTCTCTAGCGACGACAATTTTCCGTTGACAGAGCCGCGGACGATTGAAGCAGCCATTCTCCACATCGGTCGCTCGCGCTCCCTCTCCCCTCGGCGGGGTGAGGGCCGGGGTGAGGGGTGCAGCCCGTCCTCCCAGGCGAATTTACTTTCCCTTCAATCTATGAAGCGTGGCGCGTTTGGCTTCGCGATCGGCGTCCCGGCTTTTGATGTCCTCCCGTTTGTCGAACTCGACTTTGCCTTTGCCGACGCCGAGCAGCACTTTCACTTTGCCTTTTTTCCAGTAAAGGGAGAGGGGCATGAGCGCGTTGCCCTTGACCGAAGCCAGTTCGAACAACTTGCGAATTTCGGCGCGATGCAGCAGCAATTTGCGCACGCCTTTGGGCTGATGATTTTGCAGGTTGCCGAAGGCGTATTCGTCGATATGAGCGTTGTGCAGGAAGACCTCATTCCGCTCGACGCGAGCAAAGGCATCGCGAATCTGTCCTTTGCCGGCCCGCAGCGCCTTGACTTCGGTGCCTTTGAGGACAATGCCGGCTTCAAAGGTATCGAGGATATGATAATCGCGCCGGGCCTTTGAGTTGGTAACGATGTCGGCCATAAATGGACTCAGCCAGAAGGTTAACCCTCTGGCTGAATGAACCTGGCGAAGCCGGGTAGGGGATCAACCGCCGCGTTTGCGCTTTTTGGGAGCGGGTTCCGCGCGGGGCAATTCCTCCGGCATTTCCCAGCTCATTTTGTCCTCGATAATTTCGGTGAGAGCAATGTCGCCCGCCCCGAGGTTCGTGGTGTCATTGAGCAAGGGACGGCTGCTATTGCCTCCGCCGCTATTCAGTTGGCGGACGCGTCTCGAGATCAAGTTAACCAATACGTTGGGGTTGCCCACTTTCATGAGGGCGAGTCGGCACAATTCAGCGTTCACAGTTTTTTTGTCTTCCGTCGTGGTTCGGTCGGTTGCAGGAGTACAATTGAGCCGGCAAAACTAGCGGATCAAAGGATGAACGCAACAGAAAAGGAGGGAAGCGGGCAGGTGGGGGTGTGAGACAAAATTCTTCGTTAGGCGGCAAGGGGCAGGCTGTCGTTGCGTGCAGCATGGTCGTTGAGCCTGTGTTTCCAAAAATCGTCCAGCCTTCGGCTGCTGTGAATACACCGCAGCGCGAGGATGTTTTCAGCGCCTGTCTTGGACCAAAACATTCCGGATTGTTTACAACGCCCGCCGATGACGGTTTTGCAACCGGCTTCCACCACCCCTGAACCAATGAAGTAGCCCGCCTGGCGGAAGCTTCCGTACTGCATTCGACTCACGTTGCGCACAAAATAGCCTAACTGCTCTTGCACCGCTTGCTCCTGAAGGCGGCCGGCGCATTCTCGGCGCGTTTGCTTGATCAATGCACTCACCCTGTCGTTGAGAAGTTGTTTGGCCCAATGGCGGTGACGCTTTTTGTAATCTACATGGTTCTTGCCCAGGAGCGCTTCCAGAACCTGGCCTGCATGTTCCATGGCATGATAAAAGTCCACGATCTGAACGCTGTCCTTGAAATTGTGCTTGCCCATGTTTTCCAGTCCTGCCGCCCCATCAATGAGCAGAACGACTTTGCCAGCTTGGCCCATCCCGCGCCGAATCGCTTCCTGACGCAGGCAAGGGCCAAACTCATCGATGGACTGGAAGCTGGACAGATAGGTAGTCGACTCCCAATCGCGCACGGGGTGACCATCTTCATCGGTCTTGTGCTGCGTGAAGACGCATCCCAAATACACCTGGCGAGTCTTGGCGGTGCCGTCGGGTTGTTTACCCCGCCGGCCCTTCAACTCCTCCGACACCATCGGCACCCCGGTTCCGTCGGCGCTCACATACATGATGGGCGCATCGCCGTCACCGCTTTGGGCAGGCCGTTGTTGCCATTGCTGGGCGGCCTGGCCCACGCGCTGCACGACGCGCTGAATTTGGCGGGCTGAAACCTTGATGCCACCGGTTTGTTCCAGATGCCGTTCCGCTTTGAGGTAGGTCGTCTCGTCGGCTCCTTCCAGGCACAGCAACCGCGCCAACCCCGGCGTGTAGGCTCCTTCCAGGCCCAAGGCCGCGTCGGCCGGGTAATGCCCGCTCTTCTTGCCGGGATGATAATAGTAATCTCGCCACAGTTGGAACACGCCAAATAGGCACTGGACTTCAAGAGATTCCCGGCCTTTGCGTTCTTCCCCGGGCTTAGGCTGATACTGGGAATCGATCCGCTGGGCTGCTTCCTGCAGGAGCCATCCGACCAGGCCGGCGGCGGGTTTAAAAAGGGCGGTGCGCACGAGCACTTCCAATTCCTGCACCGCACAGCCAGTGGGCAACTGACTGGAAAAGCGCGCCATCAACTGCGCGATCTCCGCTTCTTGGGCGAGGAAACACAAAGAATCTTTTTTTTTAAGGACTCGGGGAACTGGCTTTGGGTGTGAGAGACGGTCAATTCGATGAAGCGGACCGCCAGGGCTTCGAATTTTTGGCGGTTGGCAATGGCCTCGGCCAGCGCGGGGGCGTCTTCGGGGGAAATGCGCTGGCTGACATTGGTGCCGTCGCGCCAGACCTGATGCTTAAAGTAGGGGCCGGATTTGGCTCCGGAAGGCTGGGGGCGGTATTCGGATTTGAGGCTGCCTTGCTCCATGGTTTGGAGAGAAGCCATTTGTTCAAGGAGAGCGGTGCGCTGAGCGTGAAAGGTTGAGTTCATAGCCGCATGATGTCTAGTTACTAGACAATATTCTACAAAAAAATGCGGAAACTCTCAATTCATCAGAATTTTGTCTCACGCCCGGCAGGTGGGCAGGTGGGCAGGTGGGAAAGTGAGGAGGTGGGGAAGTGGGTATAGGGATATTGGAGTATTGGGGTGGTGGAGTTCCTCGCGCCTGCGAGGAACCCGCCCGCGCACCAGCGGGCGGAAAGAGTTTGGTGAGGCGATCACCCCATTACTCCAGTTCCCCTGTTCCCCGACTTTTGGTGGAGCCGAGGGGGATCGAACCCCTGACCTTCTCATTGCGAACGAGACGCTCTACCAACTGAGCTACGACCCCATCCACCACAAAGAAGGCGTTAATATGTCCAATTTCAGAACCAGGGCAAGAGTATTTCGTGCCGACGGCGCGGGCCCCGGGGCGCGGACAGCCTGTCCGCGCGAGCCAAAAAGGAGCGCAACCGGCTGAAGGTTTTTTCAACCCAAGAGTTGAACATTCGCGCGGACGGGCCGTCCGCGTCCCGGGCGCCGCTTACGGCGCGCTGCCAGGGGGGACGATGCGGCCCTGTAGTTTGCTCCGGGCATCCTGAAGGATTTGCACGGCAGCGCTGCCGGGATTCGAGTTAATGAATTGATCGAACACGGCCAGGCGTTGATCGATCTGCGCACCGTTCAATGGCGACGGCACCGCGTAATAATTCTGGTTGCCGTAATTCAAATGCCAGGTGCGCACGTTCGGTGCGGTTTGCGCATCCATCGTTCCGATATAAAACCGTTCCCCGCCCAGGGCCGCCGCAATATTGATCCAGGTCGCGGTGGGAATGGTTCCTTTGCCGGCCTGTTCCAGCAGGGCATTGCGGGCCTCCGCATTGTCGGCGGCTTGCTGGCCCAACATCTGCAACGCCGCGGTGCGTCCGCCGATGCCTGGATTGTTGGCGTCGCTGGCCATCTGGATCAAGGCGGGCAGGCCGGCATTCTCGGGCATTTGGGCCAGCGCGATGGTTGCATAATATTTCCAGGGGCCGGTCGCTGCCTGTTGCATATCGGCGATGGTCGAGGTGCCGCCGAATTGGGTCAACACGCCGAAGAGAGGTCCGACATCGCGTGGATTGGGATTGCCGGCATTGGCCTGGGCAAGAGCGGCACGGGCGGCAGCCACCGCCATGTCCCGATATTGGTCGGGCGCCTGCTTGTCCAGATTGTTGGCCAGCATTGCGATTTCCCGGGGGTCCATGCTCGATTGCATCGTTTGGGCCGACAAGGCGATGGCTTCCGGTCCGCCGATATTGGCGAGCGCTTCCAATAAACTGAGCCGGAGCGTGGGCGAACCGAGCAGGCCCGCGGCGCCGGTGGTCGCTTCGAAATTGACATCCTTGTTGAGAGCAAGGAATTCCTGGATGGCCGGCACCGCCCCGGGACCGTTCTGCACAAGCGCCTGCAAATTCTGTTTCCAGGCCGCCGCCAATTCCGGAGTGAGGGGCGTCGAAGTCAAATCAATGTTGGCCAGGGTCGACACCAGCCGACGCGTCTCGGCCGAAGGTTCCGGACCGGGCGGAAGGACAGCCGCGGGTGGCGGTTTGGGGCGGGTCGACTCGGTCGGGGCCGGAACCGCGGCGGCAACCGGCGGGGTCGGCTCGGCCGGGGGGTTATCGGCGGGATTGGTTTCCGCATGGGCGCGGGCCGGGCGGGCGGGTGGAGTCGGGGTTTCCTTGGCCACCTCGGGGGCGGGTTCCGGCTTGCTGCCGCGGAGGCTCATAAGAATAAAGCCCCCGGCCGTGAGGGCGATGACCACCAGGACGAGCAACACGGGTTTGCGGATGCCTTCCGATTGGGGCGGATTTTGGTTCATAACAAATTCTGACTTGCGGGCCAGCCTAGCAACAATCCGGCTCATGTTCAACCAGTCCCGACAGAAGAATTTGGGCCGAAAAAAGCGGTTTTTTTCTTGTCCATCCGTACCAATCCAATCCCTGGGATGGTCGTTGCAATCAGGGGGATTACTGCTATAAACCAGCATGATTCACCGCAGCCGCTCGTATGCCTGTGGCGGTTATCAGGGAGCGCAAATCTCCCGTCGCCATCTCCTTAAAGTAGGCGGTTTGGGGCTGCTGGGATTGAACATCCCGGGACTTTTGCAGGCCGCGGCCAAGCCCAATGGACCGAAAGCCCGGGCCAAATCGGTCATCTTCCTTTTCCAATACGGCGGGCCGAGCCATCTCGACATGTTCGACATGAAGCCGAATGCTCCGGAACAGATTCGGGGGCCGCACAAGCCAATTTCGTCGAGCGCTGATGGCATCCAGGTGAGCGAACACCTGCCGCGCGTGGCGCGGGTCATGGACAAGGTGACCTTGATCCGGTCGATGACCCACACCATGAAGAATCACAATTCGGCCGCCTATTATGCGCTGACCGGTCATGCGCCGCCGAGTGATGACCAGCGGTTGCGCGATTCACTCTCGTTGTTTCCCGCCTATGGTTCGGTGGTGGACACGCTCTCGCCGGTGAGTGGAGAGATGCCGACCTTTGTCTCCTATCCGCATGTGATTGCCGATGGGTCGATCACGCCGGGACAGCACGCCAGTTTTCTCGGCAAGGTTCATGACCCGCTTTTTATTCCGCAGGATCCGAACAGTCCCGATTTCAACCTGCCGGAGCTGAGCCTGCCGGCCAACCTTCCCTACGAACGAGTGGCCCAACGGCGCGAATTGCAAAAGCTGATCGATGGACAAACGCGTCTGCTTGATTATTCCGCAGCGGCGCGGGGGTTGGATTCCTATTATGAAAAAGCGCTGGCCATGTTGCAATCGCCCAAACTGCGGGCCGCTTTCAACCTGAATGCCGAGCCGGCCAAAGTGCGCGAGGCCTATGGCCGGACCACCTATGGACAGGGTTGCCTGCTGGCGCGGCGGTTGGTCGAGGCCGGCAGCAAATTCGTCACGGTCTATTTCGCGGAAAGCATCGGCGGCCAAAGCACCGAGTCCGGCGGTTGGGACACGCACGGATTCAACAACACGCGGATGTATCCCATCATCGAGAAATATCATCTGCCCATCACTGAACAGACCTTGCCGACTCTCTTGAACGATCTCGAGGATCGCGGGTTGCTCGAGGAAACGTTGGTGGTTTGGATGGGGGAATTCGGACGCACTCCGCGCATCAATGACAACGCCAGTCGTGACCATTGGCCGCAATGCTACACGACGTTGCTGGCCGGCGGCGGGGTCAAGCGCGGTTTCGTCTATGGCGCTTCGGACAAAACCGGGTCGCATCCGGCGGAAAATCCGGTTCGCCCGGACGACCTGGCCGCGACGGTATTTCACCTGCTGGGCATCGACCCGCACACCGAGGTGCATGGGGTCGGGAATCGTCCAGTGCCCATCAGCGAAGGGCAACCGGTGACAGCGGTCATTGCCTGATGGGCGAAGAGAAATCCGAAGGGCGAAATCCGAGATCCGAAGGAAATCCGAAGCCCGAAATCCGAAGGCTTTTGCTCGAGCGGCCGCCGTTTACAGGCCAAAGAGTGCCGGTACCATGTCTAGCCGGAGCCTTCGGATTTCGGAATTCGGATTTCCTTCGGATTTCGGCCCTCGGATTTCGGATTTATCCTTTTCTGCACCCTTAATTTCGTCCGTTGCTGATCCGATATTCTATAATGTTTGGAGTGAAACAGCTACCCGCGATCGTTTTCTCGATTATCGGCTTTTGCCTGGCGCTTTGCTCCCCCCTGTTCGCGGCTGGACCCTCCTTGCCCAATCCCATCCTGTTCGTGACGCAGGTTCATGTTCCCAATGAAGTAAATGACGCCACGGTCTCGAATGTCTTTGTCTCGGTCGTTTCCCCGCTCGGCAATCATCTGTCCGATACCGCTCATGCCGGGCGCGGAGGCGATCTCTGGATACGCTATACCGACGGCACTCTGCGCAATTTGACGCGGGCGGCGGGTTACGGGGTGAACGGACCGCAGCACGGGACGGGCATCGCCGTGCGTGATCCGCACGTGCATTGGGATGGGACCAAAGCGCTTTTCAGCATGGTGGTCGGGGCCCCGACCGGGCCGGGACAAGCGCAACCTTATTTTTGGCAGCTTTATGAAATGGGCAACTTTTTGGATCCGGCGGCCACGCCGGTGATCGCGCGCGTCCCCAATCAACCCACCAACTACAACAACACCATGCCGTGTTATGGCAGCGATGGACGGATCCTTTTTGCCTGCGACCGGCCCCGGGACGGCTCGGCGCATCTCTATCCGCAACTCGACGAATATAACAATGTACCGAGCAACACTGGATTGTGGAGCCTGGATCCGGCGACGGGCGATCTGTTTCTCCTCGATCATTCTCCCAGCGGCGTCTTTCATCCTTTTCTCGACAGCTTTGGGCGGGTGCTCTTTACCCGCTGGGATCATCTGGTCCAGGATCGCAATGCCACCGATGACCGGATGGGACGCGCCACCAATCGCACCTTCGATTACTTCAGCGAGTCGAGCACTTCCTATAACCTCACCAACCGGGCGATCGAAACTTTTCCCGAGGCCCGCACTTATGACAGCAACCAACTCGCCCAGACCAAAGTGCAGGGGAACGCCCTCAATCTTTTTCTGCCCTGGATGATCAACGAGGATGGCACCGCGATGGAGATTCTCAATCATGTCGGGCGCCATGAATTGGCCCAGAATTTTCGCGGCTCCAGTTTTACCAATGACCCGAACCTGGTGCAGCAATACCTGCTGACCGCCGGCAGTCGGTTCAATACGAACTTCCTCAATAACTTTCTCGGCATGCGCGAAGATCCGAGACAGCCCGGCAGCTATTTGGGGATTGATGGTCCCGATTTTGGCACCCATTCCGCCGGACAAATTCTGTCGTTGTTCGGTCCACCGGGAATCAATGGCGAACAGATGTGGATTAAGTATTACACTCCCAAAACCACTTCCGGCCCGAATCCGCAGGGACTCTATCGCAATCCATTGCCGATGACCGACGGCACATTGGTGGCCAGTTACACCGCCGGAGTGGCGCTCGATTCAAACCAGGGCACGCCGCAGTTTCCGCGTTCGAGATATTCCTTTCGCCTCACCACGCTGACCAATCGCAACGGAATTTTTACCAATGCCCAACTGCTCACCGCCGGGCTGACCAATGTAGCCAGTTACTGGGATGGGAATATGCTGGTTACCCAGACCAATGCCTTGTGGGAATTGCAGCCGGTCGAGGTGGTGGCGCGGCCGGTGCCGCCACGCCAAACGACGCCGGTCGCGGCCATCGAAGCCCAGGTCTTTGCCGACGAAGGAGTGCCGATCAACGACATGAAGACATGGTTGCGCACCAATAATCTCGCCCTGCTGGTCAGCCGGAATGTCACCGCCCGCGATCGGGCCGATCGCGAGCAACCGTTCAATCTGCGCGTACCGGGTGGCGTGCAAACGCTCGGCACGAACAGCGGCAAGATCTATGACATCGGCTACATCCAATTCCTGCAAGCCGATCAACTGCGGGGCCTGACCTTTGGCACGACCAATCCCGTTCCTGGCCGCCGGGTCCTGGCCAAGCCGATGCATGATCCCGCGGCCGTGGCCTTCAATGTCCCGTCCTCCAACGCTCCTCCGGGGGCGAGCCGCCTGGGGCTGGACGGTTCGCAGGCCACCTTCGTCCCGGCCCGGCGCGCACTGACCCATCAGACCACCGAGACCAATGGCCAGCATGTCGTGCGCGAACGTTATTGGATCACGTATCAGCCGGGCGAAATTCGCACCTGCGCGGTCTGTCACGGATTGAATGTGGCCGATCAGGCCGGCCAACCTGTGCCGACCAATTCGCCGGCGGCGTTGCGCGATTTGATCCGGTATTGGAAACAGCAAACCGGTTATTCCAAAATTCTCTCTGGCTTTCCGAGCAACGGCGTCTTTCGAGCGAAAGGCAGCGCGGCGCCGAATCGCACCAATGTCCTCGAAGCCACCACCGATTTGGCCAATTGGACGGCCGTCGGAACGAACGGCGGCACGACCAACGGCGTCTTTTGGATCGATGACCCGGATTTCACCAATCATCTGAGACGCTTCTATCGGCTCAAGACGTTTTAGTTTAGAGGTCGTCGCCGATCGCGCCAGCGTCTTGGAATGCGCCAGTCCTCTTAGCCCAGATATTTCACACGCGCAGGCCTGTGATGGGTAGAACAGGCCACTGGCCTGTTCCGTTCGGCGACTCGCCGAACGGAATGGCGGTTGCACCCTGGCAAAATCGGATGCGTGTGACCGTTCCGACGCACTCGTCATTTCGCCCGGCCAGTGGCCGGGCGGGACAGGCGAGTCGCCTGTGCTACCCATCGCAGGCTTGCGCCCTGAGCGCCGCTGGCAAAAGCTGGCTTTTGCAGCACGCCAGTATGAAAGCGTTCCTCATTTTTCTTCTTAGCGCGGCGCCGATCCTTTCGGCCATCGGACAAAGCCCGGTGGTCAATCGCATTCAGCCCTTGGCGGTCGCGCCGGGGAAAGCCACGGAATTGTCGATTTACGGCGAACATCTTTCCGGTGCTCGACTCTGGACCAGCTTCACCTTAAGGGAGACGTCGCTCTCGGGCATGACCAACGCGGACCGGGCCACGTTTCTGATCGAAGTGCCGTCCACCGTTCCCATTGGAATTGGAGCGATTTGTATCATCACCACCAACGGAATTTCAGGTTGGCAACTTTTGTTGGTCGATAAGTTGCCGAGCCTGGCCAGCTCGGGCCGCCATCATTCCATCACCACCGCCCAGGAGGTGCCATGGCCGATCGCCGTGGATGGCGTGGTCGGGAATTTGGCTTCGGACTACTACAAATTCACCGTCAAAAAAGGCCAGCGCCTTTCCGTGGATATCGTGGCGCAACGGCTCGGTTCGCCGCTCGATCCGCTGCTGCGGCTGCTTGAGGCGGGGGGGCGGGAGCTCGCTTCGGTGGAAGATACCCCGGGACTCGGCGCGGATGGACAGTGGACCCATCGCTTCGCCAACGACGGTCTCTATTTTCTGGAAGTGCGCGACACCGCGTATGGAGGCAGCACGAAACATCGCTATCGAATGCGGCTCGGCGACTTTCCACTTGAACCGTTGCCGTTTCTCGTCAGCGCCGAACGGTGGCCGCGCCTCCCGCTTGAGAAATCCGTCGTCCGCATCTCCGAGCGGGAGCCCAACGACACGCCCGAGAGGGCATTGCGCCTGGAAATTCCATCGGAAGTGACCGGCCGGCTGGAGAGGGCAGGGGATCGCGACTACTATGCGTTCCAGACGGCCAAGGGAGAGCGATTGGTTTTCCGCGCGCAAACGCGGAGTCTCGGTTCGCCCTGCGATCTGTTTTTGCAAATCGAGGAGACCAATGGAGCCAGAGTCGCCGAAGCCAGTTTCAATAATGGGGAGGACGGCAATCTCACCAACACCTTTGCCAAGGCGGGCTCGTATCGGTTGCTGGTCGAGGAATTGAATCGCGCGGGTGGACCGAACCTGAACTATCATCTCCTGCTGGAAAAATTGTTGCCAGGTTTCTCGTTGAGCACGGAAACCGCCCGCGTTTCGGCACCGCCGGGAGAGACGTTTGACATCGTGGTGAGTGCGGTGCGGCGAGAATATACGGGCCCGATCCAACTGTCGCTGGCCGGATTGAGTTCCACTTTCACCTTGAGCAATGCCGTGATCGGAGCGAGGACCAACCAGGTCAAGTTGACGGTGCGCGTGCCGGAGAGTTTGGAGCTGGGCCAGTTTTTTCCATTCGCCATTTTTGGCGAGGCGATCATCGACGGGCAGGCCAACCAGGTCCGCGTGAGCACGATGCCCGCTTTGCGCCGAGAGTTTCCTGAGATGCCGTGGCCGCCCGAGGAATTGGACGGTTGGATCGCGCTCGGCGTCGGGACGACCCGCGCGGAAGGAGCCGTTGCGCCGCCGAAAAGGAGAAAGAAATAATATCACCCTCGTCGCTCGCGTATGGTGAAGGCTTCGCGTGGATTGATGACCAGGAGTTGGTGGACTTCGTGGTCGGAAAAACCGTCGCGCATGAGCGCAGGAACGAATTCCTTGAAGACTGTATCGTAGGGGCGGAAGTCGCCTCCGTTTGGTTTGCCGGCCTCATACCAACCGCCGTCGTGGGAGACGAGGACCTGGTGAAGGAGGCCCCGATCTTTTAAGTGGCGCACGAGCCGGACATGCTCGGCCACGGATTGCGGAGTCACGTGGTCAAATTCCACCCACGCGCCCTGGCTCGCCGCTTGCAAATGGATCTCGGCATTTTTCTCATTCTGGGCGTGGACCCAGATGAACGCCTTGGGCGCCACCCCCAATTGTGTGAGCGTAGCCAGTTCATCGAGCGCCGCGGCGCCATCGCCGGTATGGGCTGCGATGGTCAATCCGCTGTCCAAATGAGTCCGGCCGGCGGCCTGGACCAGTTTGCGATGAAGTTCGGAAAGTGGTCCCGCCTCGACACCGATCTTGATGAACCCGGGCCGCACCGGCGTGCCCTCGATGCCATCGTGCCATTCCTTTAGCCAGCGAGCGCTGAGTTGACTTGCGGTTTCGGTGTAAGCGTGGCGCGGGAGGTATTTGTTTTGGGCGGCGCCATAGTAGCCGGTGTTGGTGAGGATCTGAAGCCCGGAGCTTTCGGCGAGCCGCCGCAACAGCAACGGGTCGCGTCCGATAAAAGCCGGCGTACACTCGACCAGCGATTGGCCGCCGATATTTTTATATTGCTGCAAGTGCGGCAAGACGGCAGCGCACACTTCGTCGCTGTCATAACGGGCGTGACTGACCTGGTCGGCGCCGATGAAATCGAGAAAGATATGTTCGTGCGGCAACGTGATGCCGAGCGACTCGGCCGGGATGGGGCCGCGCACCGTCATAACGATGGCGGACGATCGGCGCGAAACCACGCTGCTGCAGCCCTGTCCCAGCAACGCGCCCCCGGCCAGAGAGAGCGCGCCTTGGCAAAGGAACTGTCGCCGGCTGCCCTTCACTCGCGCGACGGGTTGGGCATCGGGTTCACAAAGTCCATCCCTTTCGATATTCGCGCTTGATATACTGATCGGCTTCCGGGCAACCGGCGGCCTTGAGCTTGCGCGAATTCCATTCGAGGCGACGGCCCGTGCGCAGGGCGACGATGCCGAGCAGGACGGTCTCGGTGAGCCTTCCGGCGTATGCGAAATTGGAAAGGCAGTTCGGCCCGCCTTTGCAGGCAGTGATCCATTCCTGGTACGAACCTTGGGGAGCACGCGGAATGGTGGGAGTGGGCGGTTTGAAATCCTTGAACTTTTCCTCCGGCAGGACCCGGAAGCCGTCGGGATTCCAGTCGCGAAAGACCACGCGACCTTGCGAGCCCACCATGATGGTGCCGTTTTTGGGCAGGGTCTCGCCGTCGACCAGTTCCTTCGGAGGCAATTTGCCGCCATCGTACCAAGTCAAGGTGACCGGTGGCTTTTTGCCGCGCGCTGGAAACTGATAACGGATGACGCTCCATTTGGGGGCCGTCTCGGAATTGATCCCGGACGACTCGGCTTCGACGGTACGAGGGGCATCGAGTTCAAGGGCCCAAAAAGCGGCATCGCAATTGTGACAAGCCATGTCGCCCAGAGCGCCGGTCCCAAAATCCCACCAGCCACGCCATTTGAATGGCAGATAATCGGGATGATATGGACGCATCGGGGCGGGGCCGATCCAGAGATCCCAATCGATATGTTCGGGGACGGGCGGCGTTTCTTTCGGACGCTCCATCATGCCCTGCGGCCAGATGGGGCGGTCGGTCCAGACATGCACATCGCGCACCTCGCCGATCGCTCCCGAGCGGACGAGTTCGACCAGGCGCCGGGTGCTGTCGTAGGAATGTCCCTGGTTTCCCATCTGGGTGATGACCTTGGTTTTGGCCGCCGTTTCGCGCATCAAGCGCGCTTCCGAGATCGAATGAGCCATCGGTTTCTGGCAATAGACATGTTTGCCCATTTTCATCGCCATCATGGCGGCGAAGGCATGGTGATGATCGGGCGTGCTCACGATGACCGCGTCGATCTCCTTCATCTCCTCAAGCATCTGGCGATAATCTTTGTAGAGTTTGGCCTGGGGAAACTTGGCGGCGCGTTCGCCCAGCCGTTTGGAATCCACGTCGCAGAGCGCCACGATATTTTCGGTCGCGCATCCGTTGGTGTCGGTGGCGCCCTGGCCGTTGGCGCCGATCGAGGCAATGTTCAGTTTTTCGTTGGGAGAAACTTTTCTGGCTTTGGCGCCACTGGCGGAGGGTAGGGGACCGGACAGAAGTAGGCCGGTGGCAAAAGTGGAGGAGGTGGCGAGGAAGCGACGGCGGTTTACCGAAGTGGGTCGGGTGATCATGGGCCGATTTCAAAGGCGAAGGGTTCCTGAGTCAAGTTGGAGTTTGTCCCGGAGGGACGTCCGAAAATAGCCCAGCGTTTTTAACGCTGGGGAGGCGGCAGGAACGAAGACGAGTCCCGGAGGGACGATAGAGACTAGATTTGGAAGTTTGATTCTGCCGTCCCTCCGGGACTTGGCGCCGCCGGAATATATCCCAGCGTTGAAACGCTGGGCTATTTTCATGACGTCCCTCCGGGACAAGGCCGTTCGTCGCATTACCGAAAAGGATTTGGGGGGGATGGCGGCGCTCCCGGCGCAGAAAATCTTGCCGCCTTTCCCGCCTCCCCGGCAATTTTGTGCCGTGTCCCGGCTCGGGACAGGGAACCTGGCCAAATCGGCTTTCCTATTGCCATCCGCCCCGGCGGGAGAGCCGAAGCCATCTGGCAAAGAAGAATTGGTATAAATCTGGCTCAGTTGCCCTCGGCGAAGCGTGTCTATGAGCGATGCTATTCTGAAGATTGAGAATTTGCGGGTGGAATTCCGCAGCAAAGACCTCGGGCAAGAGATCAAACTGGCCGTCAACAATCTGAATCTGGCCGTTCATCCAGGCGAAATCTTTGGTTTTCTCGGCCCGAACGGCGCCGGCAAGACCACTACGATGAATGTCCTGCTCGGCTTCGTCAATGCGACCGCCGGCCATGCCTGGCTGTTCGGGGTCAATGTGCGCGAGCCGATTGCGCGCCAACGCATCGGTTACCTTCCCGAGTTGACCTACTACTACAAATTTCTCAATGCCGAGGAGATCCTGCGTTTCTATGCGAAGATTTTTCGCATTCCCAAGGCGGAAGTCGAGCGGCGCATCGATACGGTGTTGAAGCTGGTGGAGTTGGAGCATGCGCGCAAGCGCCAGATCAAAACCTACTCGAAAGGAATGCAACAACGAGTCGGCCTGGCCCAGGCCCTCATCAACAATCCGGACCTGCTCATCCTCGATGAACCAACCAGCGGGCTCGATCCGGTTGGGCGGATGAAGGTGCGTGAAATCATCCAGCGCCTCAAGAGCGAGGGCAAAACGGTTTTCTTTTCCTCCCACGAACTGGGCGAGATCGAAACCATCTGCGATCGTGTAGCCATTTTGAATCGTGGCGAGCTGAAGGCGGAGGGCCGGGTGAATGACCTCCTGGAACAGCACCAACAGCAGAATCTCGAACAGGTGTTTCTCAAAATCATTGGTTATCATGACGACAGCAAATCCATTGGCGGAAACAATCAAGCTGCCTGACGCGTTTCAGCCGCACGCGAGCGCCGCCAGTTTTTGGAACAACATCAGCGCCATCGCCGGCGTGGTTCTCAAGGAGATGTATCGGCGAAAGGATTTCTATGTTCTCTTTGTGCTGACCGCCTTGATCACCCTGGTCATGGGTTCAGTCAGCATTTTTAACGAAAAGGGCATCGTCCGGTATCTCAAGGAGATTTGTCTTTTCCTGATCTGGGCGTCGTCCCTGGTCATTGCCATCACCACCACCGCCCGCCAGATCCCGGCTGAGCGCGAGAATCGCACGCTCTTCCCGCTCCTGGCCAAACCGGTGACGCGTTATCAACTTCTGGTTGGGAAATTTTTCGGCTGCTGGCTGGCCAGCGGCGTGGCCCTGGTTTTGTTTTATCTTTTTTTCGGAGTGGTGGCGGGAGCGAAGGACCATCACTGGCCGGTGTTGAATTATTTTCAGGCGGTGACCTTGCATTGGTTCATGCTGGGAGTGGTCTGTGCCATGACCATGTTGGGCTCGATTGTCTTCGCGGCTCCTTCCTCGAACAACACCATCACCCTGGTGGTGACCGTGGGAATTCTCCTGGTCGGACGTCACCTGAACAAAGTGGCGCTTCATTTATCCGAGCCGTCACAGACGTTGCTCTATCTGATTTACTACGCCATGCCGCACTTGGAGATTTTCGATGTGCGCGATTTGATTGTGCACAACTGGGAGCTGATTCCGTGGCCGGTCTGGCTGGCGGGCTTGGGCTATGCCGTGGTTTACGGCGCGCTTTTTCTCGGGGCGGCTTGTTTGCTGTTCCGGCGCAAAGCGGTGAATTGATACGCCATGCGGGCTTATCTTCTCTCCCTTTCCGCCCTGGGCGTGGTGGCGTTCTCGTTGGCCACTTCAGTCGAGCCCTGGTTCCAAACCTGGGCCGGCAGCCGGGCCCAATCCTCGAGCCTGCTGCAGGTGGCACTAGGCGATAGCCGGCGGCTTTTCGCCAAGCATGTCTTCTTCAAGGCGGATGCTTATTTCCACAACGGCTATTATCCGACCATCTACGACAACAATCAGGGTTACGAGAAGGCGCACCTGGTCGAAGACATGCACGCCAGCGGGGAGGAGAAGGAACCGAATTTTCTCGGCAAACCAAAGGATTGGATCGACGCCTTTAGCCGCCATTTTTATCCCACGCGCCACACCCATTTGGGCGAAGCTGATGGCCACGAGGAACCTGGCGCGCACCAAGGACACGACCATGGGGAGGAGCATGAGCGGGGCGGCGATGAACAGCGCGAGATTTTGCCCTGGTTAAGACTTTCGGCCGAACTGGATCCGGAACGGGTCGAGACGTATGTCGTCAGCGCCTACTGGTTGCGGACCGCTATGAAGAAGGTGGACGAAGCAGAACAGTTCCTGCGCGAGGGATTGCGGGCGAATCCGGGCGACTACGAAATTCTTTTTGAACTCGGTTGCATCTACAATGAGAACCGACATGATCCCGAGCGGGCGCGCAATCTTTGGGAGCTGGGTTTGAAAAACTGGCGTGAACGGGAATCGGGCAAAACGGATCCAAACATTTTTGTCTACGCCCGCACTTTGGGGAGCCTGGCGACGCTGGAGGAAACGCAAGGGAACTACGGACGCGCCTTGGAATTGCTCGAGACGTTGAAATCGATTTCCCCCAATCGCGAGGCCATTGAGAAATGGATGGCGGGTTTGAGGGGCAAAGGGGCAAAGGGGCAAAGGGTTGAAAAATTGAAGGGATAAAGAGTTGAAGAGGGCACGGCCTCCCGCTTTCCCGCTTTCCCGCTTTCCCGCTTTCTCACTTTCTCCCGCTCCCTTTTCCCCCTTGCCAGTCCGGTGCAATGCCCGTACGCTCGTTGCGATTGAACAACTCGTTTTCAGACTGCGGGCCGGATGGCTGCGATCGGTCCGAGCTTTGTCCTTTGAATCGGGTCAAGGCAGGCACGGCGGTTCGCATCAAACGACTGGACGCGTCGCCGGAGGTCAGTCATCGGCTGCGGGAAATGGGCTTTGGCGAGGAGCAGCATGTGCGGTTGGTGAGTCGTCATGTCAATGTCATCTGCCAGGTGTGCAATGCCCGTCTGGCCCTCAGTTCGGAACTGGCCGGATCGATTTATGTGGAAGCGCTTCCTCCGACCGCGGCCCCGGTGGCGTAGCCATGGCCGCCGCTGTCCAATCGCTGGCTTCCCTCAAGGTCGGCAATAACGGAGTCGTTTCCGAAATCAAGGTTCCCGCGGAAGAACGGGGACGTCTTCTCGAGATGGGCCTGCTGGTCGGGACGCCCATCGAACTGGTCCGCTTCGCCCCGCTGGGCGATCCGCTCGAAATCAAAGTGCGGGGTTATCACCTGACGTTGCGCAAACACGAGGCGGAACAAATCTTCGTCAAGATTTCCTAGGTTGGGGCGAGGCCAGCGATGATTTCCTCCAGCGCTCCCGCGACCCCGGCGGCCACTCAGCCCAAAACGAGGCAGGTGGTGCTGGCCGGCAATCCAAATTCCGGCAAAACCACCCTTTTCAACGCCTTGACCGGCCTGCGCGGCAAAGTCGGCAACTACCCGGGGGTCACCGTCGAACGCAAGGAAGGGCGCTGGGTTGGTTCGCCGAAGGAATCGCCCATCATCGTTCTCGATCTGCCGGGCACCTACAGTCTCAGCCCGCAATCGCTCGATGAACAGGTCGCGCGCGATGTGCTCTTTCATCGTGTCCCCGGCGTGGCCGCGCCGGATCTCGTCATGGTGGTGGTCGATGCCTCCAATCTGCAGCGCAACCTTTACTTTGCCACCCAGGTGATCGAACTGGGCTATCCGACCCTCATTGCGCTCAACATGATTGATGTTGCTCGCGACAATGGCCACGCCATCGATGCCGCGCAGTTGTCGCGAGAGCTGGGCGTTCCTGTCCAGTCCATTGTAGCCAGCCGCGGCGAAGGCCTGGCGGAATTGCGGGGGCAGGCTCTTGCTTTGCTGGCCAATCCAAAAAAGTCGGTCCCGTCCTCCTTCGCCGAACTGCCGCCGGCCCTGGCCACGGAAGCAGAGACGCTTTCCCGCCATTTGTTGAAAGCCTATCCGGAAAGTCGTTTCCAAGCCACGGTCGAGGCGTTGCTGGTCCTTTCGGACGAAAAATTTCTCAAACTGAGCGGGACCCATTATCCCGCGCCCCTCCATGCCGTGGTGCGCGAGGCGCGCGAACGATTGGATGGCGCCGGCGTGGATTGGCGCAGCGCGGCCATCGAAGCGCGCTATGCCCGCATTGCCCGCATCGACCAGGCGGTGACCACGGCCTCGGTGGCGGCGTCCACCGAACCGTTCAGCGACAAGCTGGATCGCATCCTGACCCATCGGGTCTGGGGCGTGTTGATTTTTGTGGTGCTGATGGCGCTGCTTTTCCAAAGCATCTTTACTTTTGCCAAGGTGCCGATGGATTGGTTGACCCAAGGCATTGATGCGTTTGGGGGATGGGTAGGTTCGCTGCTCGGGCCGGGCGATCTGAGCACGTTGCTGGTGGCGGGGATCATCAAGGGAGTCGGGGCGGTGGTGGTTTTTCTGCCCCAAATTCTCCTTCTCTTCCTGTTTATCAGTCTGCTCGAGGACACCGGGTATATGGCGCGCGCGGCCTTCCTGATGGATCGGCTGATGAGCAAGGTCGGACTGCACGGCAAAAGCTTTATTCCGATGCTCAGTTCCTTCGCCTGCGCCATCCCGGGCATTATGGCCACCCGCACGATCGAATCGCCCAAGGATCGGCTGGTGACCATTTTGGTGGCCCCCTTGATGAGTTGTTCAGCGCGCTTGCCGGTTTACACCGTCCTGATCGCAGCCTGCATTCCGGACGTAAAGCTATTCGGGTTTTGGAAACTCTCGGGGGTGACCATGCTCGCGATGTACCTGCTCGGCATCCTGGTGGCGCTGCTCATGGCCTGGCTTTTCAAGAAGACATTGCTCAAAGGGCCGACACCGATGTTGATCATGGAACTGCCGCCCTACAAACGGCCGGTGTTACGCGTGGTCCTCCGGCATATGTGGGATCGTTCCAAACTGTTTTTGCGCCGGGCCGGCACGGTCATTCTCGGCATCAATATTTTGCTCTGGTTTCTGGCCACCTACCCAAAAAGCGATCAGATCACGCGCGACTTCGCTGCCCGCCAGGCCGCGCTCGCCGCCAGCCCGACGCCCACGCCACTTCCGGCCGGCGGAAATCCGGCGAGCGCGCGATCGTTGGACGAGCAGCGGGCGCAGTTGGAGAAAGAGGAGGCGGGCGCCCGCTTGCGGCACAGTTTTGCCGGTCGGGCCGGCCGTTTTATCGAGCCGTTGATCGCCCCGCTCGGGTTCGACTGGAAGATGGGCATCGGGATTATCGCGTCGTTCGCCGCGCGTGAGGTCTTCGTCAGCACCATGTCGACGGTTTACAATGTCGGCGCCATGGACAAAAGCGATGCCGCCACGGCCAGCCTGGCCAAAACGTTGCAGGACCAAAAACGGCCTGACGGCACGCGGGTTTACACTCCGTTGGTGGCGGTGACCTTGATGGTCTTTTATGTCTTTGCCTTGCAGTGCGTGAGCACCGTCGCCATCGTGCGACGCGAGACGAATGGCTGGCGGTGGCCCTTATTCCAATGGCTTTACATGGGGGCGTTAGCTTGGGTTCTGGCCTTCCTCACTTATCATGGCGGGCGCTGGCTGGGGCTGGGCTGATGGGATGACAGAAGGCAAAAAGGTGTAAAGAAAAGAGATTCACAGAAGGAAACGAAGTTAACGAAGAGAGGGAGAGGAGGAGAGAACTGCTGGCAAATGTCGCTCCTGCTGCGGCTGGCCGAGTCATCCTTCGTTAACTTTGTTACCTTCTGTTAAAATTCTGCCGGCGGGAAGGGTGACCCGTGGCGATGCTTTCGCCTCAGCCGAGCCTCCACCCGCTTGATTCTGTCTTTAACCTTCGCTTCCTTTGTTCTGGTCGTTCTCTTCTGTAAAAGGCCGCCTCCGTTTTCCTGCTGGCCACCCGGCAGAAGCGCGGCTAAATAATCTGTTATCGATGGCCCGACAGAACTTTGCCAAGACACTGCAGCAGCGCATTGTGGTTTATTCGGCGGTGGGGATGCTGGCGGTGGGGGGGATTGCCACCCTGGCAGGAATTTGGCCGCTGGCCACACAACTGCGGCGCGCCCAGGAGAAAAATCTCCAGGTCGATTTGCGCCGGCAGACCCGCGCGGTGGAGACTTATGTGGGACGAGCCCGCAGTTCGCCCATCCTCCGACTCAATCGCGGCAAACTGCGCGAGAGCCTGGCCGCCCACGCGGAAGGACGGTTGAATGTCGAGGGCGCGAAGGCCGCCGCGGAATTGTGGCTGAAGGAAACCGTTGCCTTTACCAGCAATACGGTGGGCATGTGCATTCTCGATGCGCGGGGCAATGTGCTGGCGCAGGAGGGCGCGCCCATTCCGAGCGAATATTGGCCGACGGTGGAGACGACCGCTCGCGAAGGGGCCATTAAAGGCCCGGTCCGGATTGGCAACGAATTCTTTATCGTTTCGGCGGGGCCGATTCTGGGCCGCCTGGCCGAGCGGGTGGGCACCGATGTGGTGCTCTACCGTTTGTCGATGTTGAAAGGGACGGTGGAAGACTACAGCGATTTGGGGGAGACCGGGGAAACCATTGTGGGCGATTTGCGCAACCGGGAATTGCCCATCTTTTTTCCGCTGCGCCCGGCCAAATCGCATCGACACGATGATTCCGCGCAGACGGCCGCCATCCGGCGCGCGCTCGATTTGGCCCAGCAAGGCAAAACCGGTTTGTTGTTGCCGGATAGTTCCCCGGATCGCTCGCTGGTCATTGCCTACGGTCCGGTGGAAGGAACGGGCTGGGGGGTATTGGTCAAAAAGACCAATGCGGAATTTTACGGCGCCACCCGGCGGCGCCTGACCATCCTGACCGGAGGCATTCTGTTTTTTGTGGTGATTGGCACGATCGGGATGGTGCAGTTGCTCCGGCCGCTGGCGGGGCGATTGATCCTGCACACCGATGAACTCGAGAGCGAGGTCTACGAAAAGACCGCTGCCCTCAACACCGAATTATCCGAACGCAAACGGGCGGAGAATTCCCTGCGCGATTCCGAAGCGCTGTATCATTCCCTGGTCGATACCCTGCCCATCAGCATTCTGCGCAAAGACCTCCAGGGCCGCGTCACGTACGGCAACCAGGGCTATTGCGACATGATGAAACGGCCTTTGTCGCAGTTATTGGGCAAAACCGATTTTGATCTGTTTCCCCTCGACATGGCCAAGAAATACGCGCGCGATGATGACAAGGTGGTGACCACCGGAACGATGTTCGAGGATATCGAGGAGCATCGCAAACCGGATGGGACCAATCTTCATGTGCATGTGCTGAAAGCCCCGGTCCGGGATGCCCGCGGGGAAATTGTCGGCACCCAGATTATTTTCTGGGATGTGACGGCTCGCAAGCAGGCCGAGGAAGCGCTGGCCCGGACGGCGGCGGATTTGACGCGCTCGAATCGCGAGTTGGAACAGTTTGCCTACGTCGCCTCGCACGATTTGCAGGAGCCATTGCGCATGATCACGAGCTACACGCAACTGATCGTAAAACGGTATCACGACAAGCTGGACAGCGACGCCCGGGATTTCATGGGTTTTGCTGTCGATGGCGCGCATCGAATGCAACGGTTGATCAATGACTTGCTGGCCTATTCGCGCGTCGGCACGCGGGGAAAGCCGATGCAGGAAACGCCGGGCGACGAAGTGCTCCAGGCTGCGCTGGACAATCTCAAGCTGGCCATCGAGGAGACGGGCGCCCAGGTCAGTCACGACCGGTTGCCCTTGGTGTTGGGCGATGCGGTGCAACTGACGCAACTGTTTCAAAACCTGGTTGGTAATGCCCTCAAATTTCGCAGCGGCGAACGGCCGCGCCTTTACATTGGGGTGGACCGCCGGCCGGCCGATCGCTGCCCGGTGCCGGGTTCTCCGACGGCGCCGCGTGTGCCGCATCCGGAGGAATGGATGTTTTATGTGCGCGACAACGGCATTGGCATCGAGCCGCAGTATTTCGAGCGTATCTTCGTCATCTTTCAACGATTGCACACGCAGGATCAATATCCCGGGACTGGCATTGGGCTGGCCATTTGCAAAAAGATTGTCGAGCGCCATGGCGGGCGCATCTGGGTTGAATCAAAGCCGGGCGCGGGAACGACTTTTTATTTCACGATGCCGGTTTATGTTCCAACCGAGGCGTCGGTTTAGTCCGGGGAGCGCCGGCATCCGTATCTGTTTAGTGTTAGGAGCGCGGCGTTTACGCTGCATTAACGCATCGCACGCAGTTGATCTGGGATTAGTCAAAACCCACGGACGCCCTCGATCGGTGCGGCCTAAAGGCCGCGCTCCTGAGGCTAAACAGATGCCGGCATCTCCGGCCGGCGTCCGAGTTTGTAGTCCCGGCTTTAGCCGGTCATCGAGATGTCGGACAGGCTAAAGCCTGCACTACGAGCGCCGGCAAGATGCCGGCGCCGCCAGGGTCCTTCTCAAAATAGTGCTTGGCAATGGCGCGCGGATTGGTGTAATCGCCTCGCAAATGCCAGCCTGCACACGCGGGAGAGGCAAAAGAAAAAATCAAAATCAAACTATGAAACTACTCGCATTGTTGACGCTGGCCGCGACGCTCGTGCTTCTGGGCTGCTCGAAGACGGAAGAAACCGCCACCCCGCCGAAAGCCGACACGAATGCTCCTGCCGCACCGGCGAAGTAATTTGGTTCGGACAGGCCAGCGTTAAGAATCGCGAGCGGCGACGTCGACCATCGGATGCCGCCGTGGTTCTTTCACAAAAATACAACCGGCCATCCGCTGAAGTGCCCTCGAGGGCCTTCCCGGCGGGTGGCCGGTTTGTTTTGGGGATGAGTCGATTTCCCGCGGGAGAGAAATAAAACGGATCAAGGACCGAAGAAGACGGCGCCGGCCTGGTTGGTGCCGAGGAAATAGCCCTCACCGTTATTGCGTTTCTGGTAAACCGCACCCTTGAAGGGAACCGGTTTACTCGCCGCGGGTGGGGTGATGCTGCCGGTAAAGAGGCCATTCGCTTTGGTGAAAGTGGCCTTGAGCGGGTTGGGGCCGAGATTGGTCACCGTGTTGTTGGGGAAAAGAAGAACATCGTTGGTCAACGGGGTGGCCAGGTTGCCATCAGTAAAGGCAAAGGAGGCATTGGTCAGTTGCAGCAGGCGATTGGTCGTCCCGGGCGGCACGCGATAGAGCGATCCGGTGAGGCTATTGGTGATAACAAAGCCGGCGCGGTAATAGGCGGAGGCCACGTTTGTTCGTTTGATCCAGACATAAGGACCGCGCACATCGTCATTGGGAAGATTGGTGTCGAACTGGGCCCAGGAAAAGAGCGCTCCCTTGCCGGCATATAAGGAAAGATAGAGCGGCCAGAGGCCATTGGTCGAAATCGGCGAGCCTTGGGCGACCGGAGTGCCATCGGGAAGAGTTCCCGCGAAATTCAGGGCGCCGTTGCTGCCAATTTTTGCCGTGCCCGGTCCAGTGCCGGGTGGTGTGTCAACACTATTGGAGCCGCCCGGCAAGGCCAGGGTATACTGGCCGGCGTAACTGGACGGGTGCGCGAGAGTGCCGGTAGCGGCGCGCAAGACCCGGCCATAAGAACCCCAGGTTTGGTTGTCCGAGAGCAGTAGCTGCGCCTCCCCGGTATTATTGGAGACGTCCAGAGTCATCCGGATTTCCAATGGAGCCAGCCCGGGGCGGATGGCGAGATTGGTGGTGAACCCGCGCGTCGTAAAGCCGCCACTAAATGGATAGGACCCTTTGCCCTGCCTGACCCGGCCGGTGTATTTGCCGCGATCCGTCAGGTTAAAGGTGATGGTGCCGAGGGTGTCCGAGAGTTGAGGCAAATTGAGGAAATTGCTGACATTAAAAAAGGAGCCGACATACGCACCCTTCAGAGCCGGGAAGGGATTGGGCACAAAAAGCGCCGTGGCCGACAAATTGGTCTTCATGGGAAAGCCAAACAAGGAAGCATGGATGGTGAATGCTTCGCCGGCGTAGTGACCGGTCCACGAATGGAAGGCATAGCCGGGATCCGGGATGGCGTTGAGATAATAAAAGCGCTCGAGTTCCAGCACCTGTCCATTGGTCGGGCCGGTGACTCTGCCGGGGCCAAACCAGTTGACCTGGATGGTTTGGGGGATGCTCCAGAACAAGGTCCGCGCCGCCACCGGCGAGCGATGTCCTTTTGTGTCCACGCTTTGCATGAATATGCTGTTCGTCCCCGGGAGCAACGGATAATCGAGCGACCAATTGGTGGTGCCGACCGCGTTGGTCACATCGAACCCGCCCTCGCCAATCTGCCAGATGGTCTGGATGCCGGCATTATCCGTGGCGGTGCCTTGCACCGTGATGGTGTCATTGCTCCAGCGCAGGTTGGGCGGTGGAAAATCGATCTTGATGGTCGGACGTTTGGAATCTTCCGGCCCGTCGATAATGGTGACCTGAACATTGAAAAGATCACGGAAGCGCGGGTAAGGCTGCGGGTTTCGATTGTAGGCCACCGGCATATCCTCGAAGGGCGAGGAAAAATGGTAGAAGCCAAGCGAAGCGCTGGGATGATTGAAAAAGTTGAGGACATTGGTGCCGGAGATGACCCGTCCAAATACGGTGAAGCCGCCGTTGTTGGTGTCGAGGGTGGCCGAGTTATTGGTCAGGTTGAAAAACCAATCCACTTTGGCCGAATTCGGGTCGCCTTCATTCTTGGCCATGGCCAGCGTGCCGTAACCGTTGGTGAGGTAGGGTCCCACGCCAAATTCATTGGTGACGGGAGCGCGGGATTGGTTAATCAACGACCCGCTGAAGGCCGCCAGATTCAACGGATCGGGAGAACGCACGATTCCCGCCTGAATGACGAAGTTGGGAATGCACCGGTATAGGATCAGATTGTCATAGGACCCGTTTCGCACATAAGTCAGGAAATTCTGGACGGTCAACGGCTTTTCCTCATCGAAGAGTTCAACCACCATATCCCCGACCGCGGTGGAACCGTGGCTGAAATGAAAGCGGACCAAAGTGTTGCTGGCGGCCTGGACAGCGGGCTGGACGAACATCGATAGAATCAATCCGAGGAGGCCCGCCGTTATCGTTTTCTTCATAGTTTTCCTAACCTGACTGGCGAATAGAATACCACAGGGAAGTCGCCTGACAAAATGCATTTGGCCGGAAAGGGCTGGTTTTTGTGTGATCCGGCGGGAGCGTTCACTTTCAAACTGAATACCGGGCCGCAATCTCCGGTGATATGGCGGTGGCCCGGCCGGTCTGCAAGTCGACCATTGTATATTCGAACCAGCCATCACACGACAGCTTCAGGCGGTCTCCAGTCTTGCGGAAGATTTCGAAACAGACTTTCACCTGATCCTCTCCGATGGCCTCCACCCAGGTCCGGACCACCAGCCAATCCCCCAAGACCAGCGGGCGTTTGTATTCGAGGTGGGCGGTCTTGACGAACCAGCCCAAGCCCGCCTTGAGGAATTCCTCCATCGACATTCCGTAACAGCGGGCCATCTGATCATAGCGCGCGGCCAGGACATAATCCTGATAACGGCTGGCATGAACGTGCCGGTTCATATCGAGATCATCCGGCCTGACCTGCAGGAGGGTTTCGAATCTGGTTTTGCCGGGAGTCATGCGGAACAGGGAAGTCTCAGGGTCATCGTCAACCTCTGTCAACCTCAGGCCTCAAGCAGAGGGCCTGGTCTGACGATAAAAGGAGTAAGAACGAAAATCTGTAGCCGTTGTCCGCATGAAAAAATCGAATTACATCTGGTTGTTTGCCATCGCCGCCGTGGCCGGTTGGGCCAGCCTGGAAACCTTCCGTCTTTGGCAAGCCACCGAACAGGCCGGGGCCAGCCAGCAATTGCAGCTTCGCGCCAGCGCCCGGCTCGAAGCAGCCCGAGCCAGGCAAACGCAGGTGGCACACGCCGACCCCGCGGTTCCCGCCAACGCGCAGAAGTAGCCTGCGCCCTTCAGCGGCGACGGGTTAGGGTGGCCGGCCCAACCCAACGCGTATTGAACTTTTGCATCAACCCATCCCGCGGAAGCGCAGGGACGGGTTGCCGGCCGTAACTTTGGCCATCCATGCCCTGCCACGGTAGCGGTTCCACCTGCCATCCCCGTTCGCAATGGAAGTCGGCATCCTTGTCCCAGCCGACCGCATGGAAAAAAAAGTCGCGCTGTGAACCGGGCCATTTGGGCGGCAGCGCGCTCTGGGCAAATTCCAGGGTCAATTCATCCCCACCGGCGACCAGGGCCAGCGCATCATCACGTCCGGCCAAGAGTTCATCCACCGCACCATAGCGGGTGCACCAGCCGCTCGGCGTGAGAGTCCAATCGGCCGTCGGCCGGACCCGCTCGTAATCAGGAGTCAATGGAAGCGTCCAGGGCAAAGGTTCAAATTCGCTGTACCCGCGCCAATGCAAATGACTTTTGCCTGGCGCGACTTCGGTGATGCGTGTCTCTGCGTTATCGCGCTGCTCGAATAGGGCGATGCGATCCCAGTGAATTTCGAAGGCCGTGCTTAAGCGCAATCGCCGGCTGCCGGCCGGTAATTTTCCGGCCAGCGGCACCAGAATGGTTTTCGTTTTTCCGGCCGGCGCCCCCACTACCACATCGACGTTGGTCCATTTTCCGGCACCGGTTTCCACTTCGAGTTTGGGAAAGGGAAAGGGAAGGCTCGCATCGTGCGACGCCGACACGTTGGCCATGCCTCCGCCAAAACGCAGCCAGCCGGTCAAGGCCAGCACCAAGGGGCGCCCGTTGTCCAACGGTCCAAAGTCCAAAGTAACCTCGTGAGGTTCCGCCAGCCCGCGCAACTGCGGGGGACGCAATCGCACTGGCGAGACCATCTTCCGATCCATTTCGAGCAACGCCCCGGTCACATCCACGCCTTGCCCGTTGGTGGCGTGTTGCAGCGGTAGGCGACGATGCAGCGTGACGAGTTCAGGCGACGGAAAGGGCGGGCCCGGCCTCAGTTTGCCGGTCGTATGAACCTCGGTGCCGGGCGGATGGTCCACCACCACCAGCCGCGCTTGATCCAGATAAAGCACCTCGCGCAATTCTTCAGTCACTTGCAGGATGTGCTGGCCGTTGCGCGGCGGGAATA